>Ga0268261_10004297_pt1 | contig 10654 bp, 11 predicted proteins | sample TergutNc150P1_FD_190353 | JGI IMG/M metagenome (GOLD analysis project Ga0268261, IMG submission 190353) | Nasutitermes corniger P1 segment gut microbial community from laboratory colony in Florida, USA - Nc150 P1 (SPAdes) (version 2) | ecosystem: Host-associated > Arthropoda: Insects >...
CTTGGGTTCGAATCCCACCGGGGGCATGGATATTTGTCTGTTGTGAGTGTCGTGTGTTGTCAGGTAGAGGTCTCTGCGACGAGCTGATCAATCGTCCAGAGGAGTCCTACCGACTGTGCTGCGTCGTCGTGTGTGATCTAGAAACATCAAGAATGGGTGCTCCATATATATATATGACATTAGTCGCCTAAGGGTTAACAATAAAAACTTTTCTCACGGTACAATACCTCAGCTGTGCTACAACCAAAAATTGACAGTGAATGAAACCATGAAAGGAGGAGACCTTCTGTTGCAAGTCCAGTTGCATTTTGGTTGTTGTGAAGAATTAGGTGTTAAAGGTTTTCTGAGAAATCCTGGTGTGCACAGATTCCTGCTGCTGTACATTCAGAAAACAGTGTTACTTTTGCTGTTATTTTCCCTCATAAATCGTTATTCTTGGAATACTGTGAGTCAGGACCAAGAATTTTGTACAATTGGTACAATGTACAAAGACATTTCAAGGCATGATGTCTCCTCTGTAAATGGACCTTGTGTATATGGGTGACTCATAGGTGCCAGAAAAAGGATAGATACTTGTGGGGAAAGTGATGCACAGGAGAATTATGGATAGAGATTTCACTGTACTTGTACTTTATAAATCGTTTCAGACCTGAGCTTAAAGGTGGTGTCTCAATTGTACGTGAACTCCATGTCTATGGGAGTGTAGTTCCTGTCAGTGCACGTGACCCAACAAAATTCCAGCATCAAGGATTTGGAATGTTGCTTATGGAAGAAGCAGAAAGGATTGCAAAGGAGGAGCATAGATCTGTAAAAGTTTCTGTAATTTCAGGTATGAATGTTTAGTATACTCTTGTACTAAGTATATTACCATACATTTTGTTCAGAGAAAACAGTGGTGACAAGTGAATCTGTATTAATCTAGATTCTTCCTGTTTCAGGTGTTGGTACTAGAAATTACTATAGGAAGATTGGCTATGAACTAGATGGACCTTACATGTCCAAGCATTTGCTGTAGCACATAAATATGTTTTGGAGAATTTATTCTGGTGTATTTGAATGTGTGGATTTTGTGCATTTGTAACAGTGGTGTATATACAATAAACATAGAACTTGTTTTTATTGTATTTACTGCTGTGAAAGCCTCATATTTGTTCCTTGACCAGAACAGTTTCCAAATCCTTGTATACTGAAATTATAAATGATTACTCACTTACTGCATGGAGCAGTGTCCTTCTTGAGAAGCTCACCAGTTCTCAGCTAGTCCAGAAATTCCCCACATTTTATGGAACCCAAAGGTTCATTACCACATTTACAAGAGCCTGCCACCTGCCCCTATCCTAGGCAGATCAATCCAGTCCATGCCCCCCCATCCCACTTCCTAAGATTCAACTTTTTTGTCCCATCTGTGCCTAGGTCTACCAAGTGGTCTCTTTCCCTCAGGTTTCCCCACCATAAGCCTGTATACACCTCTCCCCCATACGTGCTACATGCCCCGCCCACCTCATTATTCTCAGTGTTATCACCTGAACAATATTGGGTGAGGAGTGCATATCATTATGTAGTTCTTTCCACTCCCCTGTTACCACATCCACCTTAGGCCCAAATATTCTCCTCAGCACCCTATTCACAAACACTCTCAGCCCTTGTTCCTCCCTTAATTTGAGCAACCAAAATACACACTCATAAACAACAATAGGCAATATTATGGTTCTGTGTATCTGAATCATTACATTTTGTGATTGCAAACTGGAAGACAAAATGTTCTGCACCACATGACAGCAGGCATTCCCTGACTTCATTCTGCTTTTAATTTCTTCCTGAATAGAATGTAGATTCATTAAGGTTGTTCCCAAATATTTGAACTCTTCCACTCTTTCAATGGAAATATTATCAATATTTATAATGTGACTTTGTCCTGCATTCTGTTCTGTGGCAATATACTTAGTTTTATCAGCAGTGACTTCTAGTCCAAAGCTTCTTTGCTTTTCTTTATAGAATGTATGTTTAATTTCAAGCCATCCTGGTTTACTTGAACCCTCCTAATAGCATACTCTACAGCAAAGTTGAAAAGCAATGGTGTTACAGCATTCCTTTGTTTCAAACCATTCTTAATAGGAAACATGTCAGACAAATGTTTGCCTACCCAGACCCTGCTACAGGTTTCACCAACCAAATCACTCTTCTCTTCCTTTACTATACTAGTTCCAGGCTTGTAACCCTTGTGAAAGTGAATGATGCACCTGTACAGGTCTCTGATATGTTTGAGCTTACTGTTTCAAGTTCATCAATTTTAGCTGTCAGATATTCCTTCTTTTTGTTCCAGAAATATCTACTAGCTTGACATATTACATTGTTTAGATTATCTTTATTGCTTTGGTGTGAATTCTGTAACCACTGCATTTTTGCCAGCTTCCTTTGATTGAACAATGGTAAACATTCCTCAGACCATGGTTGATGCTGCTTCAAATCATACAGACCTAGACTCTGTAGCTGAGCTTTTCCCAAGCCCTGTATATGCCCTTGCTATCATTTAAGTTCTCCAAAGCTGCAGATCTGTTTGAGATCTTGCTGTGATACTTTACTTAAATTTCAGCTTGCTTAGATTCATCAAATCAAATCTCTCCACATCAAACTTCTGCAGTGCTTGTTTGTTTAAAAAAGAAATATTTTACTCCACTGTGTTTGTGAAATTTAAATTATTTAGCTGCAAATTTATGGGGAATGTGATGACAGACACAATGGGGTGAGACTGTACAAGAAGCACAAGACATTATTCTTGGTACTCTCAAGCAGTGTTGTCAGAGCTCTGATTCTCCTGGACCAGCCATTAATGTTTTCTGTTTAGCTGTCAGCTTGATCCATGATTTGTATCTATTGATCCACATGAAGTGACTAATTAATGATACTGAATAATATTGAAGTGACTAATAATACTGAACAGTTTTCAAATGTGCTGATATTTCTGTTAAAGAGTGCAGGTAAATGCTGATGTGCACTGTGGTTGTCCTGACAAAGTGGATGTAAATCAAAAAGGTATAAGTCAAATTTGATATTCCCATTAGAAATAATGGATTAGGCAAGGGCCAGGTGAAACCATACCAATGAAAACCGCTTTGCATATGGTACTTACCTGCATATACTTATTTTATTCTTGTATTGCAGACAAAAATAATGGAATAAACATGGCACTGATTTTGATCCTTGGTCCGTGTGCTCAGCATCTGTTCTGTATGTTACCTCATGAGACTTCTGGCAAAAGAAATTCTTAGTTCCTAATGTCACACTTTCTTCAATCTTTTCATCATTATCACAAACTACATGCTGTGCGCTTGGCCCAGCTAAGAGCATGACTGATATTAACAACCTTCAAGCACATTTATTACATGTAACTGCTCTTCAACACTGATGGCCATTTCCTGTTTGCTTTACTGGGGCTGCTCTAGGGTATGTAGATGTTTCTCACCCACTTTCATACTTTTAACTAAAGGCAAATACATCACAAGATGACTGTGAATAGAACAATGAGCATATGATGACTGAAGCAGCTTACAGTGAGTACACCATGTCCCAGCCTGTACTACATTGTGCGTGTTGTGTACTTTCAGCAGCAGCCTAGTGCACGACCAGCCAAAGGGCATTACACCGAAAATGAGGAGGGCATAAATTAAAACTGTAAATTGTTATGAGACAAAAACAAAATGGCACAGCAGCACAAGCAGGTGTAAATCAAGAACTTGTGGTATGGGCAAAGGAAATATCATGCTATGTGCAGCAATGCATATAAGGAACACATAACATTCTGCAAAGCTTTTAAGAATGCTGTATGGTAAGCCTGTTTTATAGCAATTCATTAACACTCAGTAATAATGTCCTACTGCAACTTTGACTCTGGCAATGACATCTCCTTGCATAATATGCAACATGAAGATGAGTGCACATTCAACACACGAGTCTGTTTCTGCCTCTGTTCAGTTCAAGTGACGAGCAACATGGCTGTTTCTGTATTCACATGGCTGATTAACCAAGATGACTTAATTGCAAGATTACATTAAATTTTACAGATGTACCTCAAAATTTTACACTGTTACCACATGTGTCATTGCCAACTTCAGTTTTTATAGTATTGTATGTATGTTTTTGATCTATTTCATAGGTTCACATACCTCTCCTATAGAATGTTACACCTATCAAACTAAATGTTAAGTATCAGTTTTGTACAGCCATCATTCTGTTGTTATACTCTACAAGAAAACGAACAAACATTCCATAGTTTTATACAAGCTGTTACTGTACCACCCTTTCAAGACCCGAAATTGAGTGTCCCTACTTGCACTCCCATCTCTCAATTTCATGCATTTGCCATGTCATGATTCAATGCAGGAAATTAAAAAGTATATGATTTACTTGTCATAACCATTCTAAATTTTGTGAGAAGGGGCCAGCTGGTTCCAAAGTTGAAATGGTGGGTGGGATATCAAAACTGCAATGATATCTCATAATCCCACTTTCCTCAACAAAGAAGACAGTTCTGCTACCACACTTCACACTACAGTTCCTACACACTTTACGAATTAATGATTAGGAAGGGATTGGTGTTACCAGGAATAAACATGTTATTTCTTATATATTCAGAGCCTTTAAAAACTGATATACTTCTGCAATTACTGTATTATTGAAACAAATTAATTTTCACAAATAAGTACAATGACAAGCAAAAATAATTCACATTCAGCTACAGATGGCTCTTCCAGTACATCAACTAGTTTCATGCTGGATGACAGGGCCCGAATTGTTCCATTTGATACAAAGGCCAGCATGCTGCTATCCGATGGGTACAAAGGCCTCTTTCCACAGGGGTACAACAGTTGGCGTATGACAATGACCACCCACTCTGTCTACAGTGAGACTGCCAAAAAGAAAGTGGGGAATTCCCCTATTCTGCCTACTGTTGTCTGTGCCTCCAGCCTAAGTGCTTGCTGCCAGTGAAGATTATCACTACCAATATTCCTTTAAACAGAACAGCTGACGGATGGAATTCACTGGGCACAACCATAATAACTGGAGGGAAATATGGATGGCTTGATTCACTGGACTTCTTAGCAATGTGTGTAGCTCTGCCCTGATTCCCATGTTCATAACATTCCTGACAACCACTATTCAGTCATATGTTCCTGTTGATACTGAATTCTTAATATCTGCAGTAAATGTATCACCACATTTTTGGAGCCCTGTTATGTTTATGTGGCCGCACTAAGATTCAAGTTTTCACAATGATATAAATATGATGTATTCTTGGTTATGTGCAACTGTACTTTTTGGAGTCCTATTGTTATAATTAAAACTCTGCATTCCTAGTAGTCTAAAAACTTCCATTACAGGTGGAAGAAATTTCACTGTAACTTTCATAGGTCCTCCAGTATTGCAAAGCCCCAGACACTGTAACTACTGCCCACTGCCCTTTCCAAACAATGAGTTAAACAATTCAGTTTTTGCTTCTTCACTAAAAAGACTCTCAGATACTGGTGCCATGTAATTGACAAGCTTTGAATGTACTATATATCTGATTTTTCGACCCTTTGTTGCCCTTGTATCTATCTTCCGTTTCATTTTACTTCTCAGCTTTTGCAGTTCAAGCCACTGTCTTCCAAGTTGCACCGGATCAGTAACATCTGATGACTTCCTCTCAATCAGTTCCCTTAAAAGCTGATGATAATAGTCTGTATCATCATATATTTCAGTACTGTATTCTTTAAACCCTTCCTGATCTGTCTTCAAATTATCTGCATTTGTAAAAGCAACAGATCCTTCAGTATTCTTTTGCTCCTGTGGAAGGAGTTCTTGTCCTAATATATTATAAGATGATCTCTTTAACTGAGATCGCTGTATGAGTCTTTGACGACTGCTTAGGATTTGTTCAATTTGTTTAAGTGTTGACTGTTCAAAAGTTGAAAAGTTACGACTGCTGACCTTTCCTACCAAAACACGTGTTTTATCATTCCATTTCTGAATGACAGAATTGCGATATTCTGAATACTTTTTATGATGGTGACTAATAAGTTCAGCATAGCGTTCCAAACTTTGGTGTTTTGTATCATGTTCTTTCTGTTCTTGTACCTCATTATCACTTGACTCATTCGCTTCCTCTTCACCTGAATCACTAGATATTTCATCCACCTCATGTGTAGAACATTCACTAGTGGTCTTCCTTTCCAGATTTCTTGTTTCTGGATATGACTTCAAGAGTTTTGTTTGAAAAGCAAGGAAATTTCCCAATAATGTTGCAACTGTGTGTTTGGTCCTCTGAATTTCAGCTTTAAACTTGGACCCGCCTTGCGTAATGAAGTGTTCCAAAACGTTATATTGTGGTAATTTATTAGCTACAATCAAAGTCTTTTGCAATTTAATTCTACACTGTAGCAAGCTGTCCCACAAATTCAACTGGTTTCTGATGGCAATGGCTTTCTCTACCTCTGACTCCTTGCTCTTGCTTGATATATGTTGAAAAGTGTTCTCTTCATCATTACCCCCTAACACTGAACTCTTATTCATTTCCACATGACAGTCTTCCTGACTCTCAACACTTTCATCTTCGCTTGTGTATGAATCCTCAGTTCCTGAACTTACCTCGTTACCCAGCTCCAATTCATCATCGGTACCCCCACGCTCTGAAGTAAGCGTCTTTCGTGATATCTTTGCCCCATCATACCGTTCACTGCATTCTTCAACAAAATCCAGCCGTCTTTTCCTACAGGTGTTGAAGCTCCTTTCTTCGTCACTAGATTCGATAAAATTTTCTACAACTTTCGCCACAGTATCTGGATATACATCATCCTCAGGATCGAACGATGTTGGGGCAGGATTTATCAGGTCCGAGAAACACTCTGATAATGATTTCTTCTTGGTTTCCATTTGCATTCTAGGAGCACTATTACAGACGCTTTGAAAACTTATGGTCTGCAAATTCTCTGGCCTGTTATCACAGTAAAATAAAATGTATTCGACTTTTCACACGAACAACACACAATCAATTTAATCTTGGTAACATTTGCAATCACGTGGGACGGAAACAAAGTTCCCTAGAGGTTGTGGCCATTTTCATACGACGAATTCCATTTCATAATGCTCTATTCTTAATCGAATGAAAACCATGGAATGGATCGCCAACATCCATCCGCTTTTGTGTAGTTCTTATATTTATCACTTGTATGATGAAGCTAAACGACACAACCCAAGACGTGAACAACAAATTTGGCTACCCTGATAATAGTGGGTCAGGCAGGTAACTGTATAAACGAAAATATCCGTCTTACTAGATGATCTGTGCGTCTTATTTTCTGTGAGATGTTCACGTGTGCAATGTGCATACAGAAATGCGGATGCCTCGTTTTGCAATACATATTCGACATAAACGCGAATTTTTGCGTAGTCCACGTGACATAAGGACATAAACCATTATTACTGCGAGGTTACAAAAAATGAACATAACGAAGAGTAGCAGTATTAATACGTACGTATTTTGCCCTGTGGAATTTGCTTTTATAGCCTTCCATACCACGCGCGGTTCCCTGTCACCACAGCATGGCGCGTACTCGGTTTGCGGATGAAGAAACGGCCTTCAATATGGAGAGTAGCAGCGAATGTACTGAATAAGCAGTCCGGACAGCCAACAAGGGACTTCCTCCAGATTGGGAATTGGGCGAGGTGCTGAAAACTCACCTTAAAAACAGGTCTCGTTACGAAACTGATTCATTTGCCTCGGTCCTGGGCTGAGCCTTTGGTGCAATCTAAACAGCGGAAAAGGTACTTGACGTTTAGTACATGGAATGTAAGGAGCTTGTATAGGTCAAATTCATTTACAGTAGTTTACAGGGAATCAGCGAAGTATGAATTAGATTTAGTGGGTGTACAGGAGGTCAGGCGGGACAAAGAGGCACGGCGAGGAAAACAAAAATTATCATTTTGGAACAGGATTTTTTGTAAACCACAGAACAGTATCAGTAGTTAAGGGAGTAGAGTTCGTTAATGATAGAATGTCATATACAGTTCAGAGAGATCGCTGGTGTAATATAATTTTATTCATTCATTTATTATATTCCACAAATCCATCATTGTGTACAGACACACTGGATGTGGAACTTGTCAAGATAGTAGATACAATATAGTTAAACATAAATATTATACATTGCACATTGATATAGACACTTACTATGTTAATGAATCAGACAGACATTTATATTCTTAGTATGCATTATAATTAATTAAAATAAGGCAATATGCATGTACTAAGTGAGGAGAATAGTGACGATTCAAAAGACGGTTTTTGCGAGGAAATGAGCAGTTTGTCGAACACTTTCCTAAGTACCATATGAAAATTCTGTTAGGGGATTTTAATGCAAGAGTGGGGAGAGAGAATATTTTCAAACAGACAATTGGAAATGAGAGTCTACTTCCGGATAATAATGATAGTGATGTTAGAATAGTAAACTTTGCTACATGAAAGAATCTGGTTGTTAAGAGCACGATGTTACCACACCAAAACATTTATGAATACGCCTGGACCGCTCCTGATGGGAAGACTCACATTCAAGTATACTCGATGTACAACCTATCAGGGGAACTGACGGTGAAACTGATCACTAACTGGTGGCTGCAGAAATTAGGGAAAGGTTGGGAGTGAGTAAATAAATAGCATAGAAGTCTGATGTTGAGAGCTTTAATCTTAAGAAGCTAAGCGAGCTGGAGGCAGGAAACAGTATCAGATTATGATCGCAAACAGGTTTGAAGCCTTGGAGGACATAAATGATAGCGAGAACATAAATCATAAACAGGGCTTGAAAAACATTGAAGAAAATATCAAGACCTCGTCTAAACAGTCTAGGTCTGTATGACTGAAGCAGCATAAACCAAGGTTTGATGAAGAATATTCACGATATTTAGATGCGAGGAAGGAGGCTAAAAAGTAGTGGTTACAGGATCAAAACCAAAGCAATATAGTTACTCTAAGGTAGGTAATACGTCAAGCTAGTAGGCATTTCGGGAACAGAAAAAAGGAACATCTGAAAGCTAAAAGTGATGAACTTGAAACTAACAAAACGATCAAACATATCCGAGACTTGTGTATGTGCATCAGTCACTTTGAGAAGGGTTACCAGCCTAGAACTAGTAGAGCAAAGGATGAGAAGAGTGATTCGGTTACAGACTGTCATAGTGTTTTGGCTAGGCGAAAGAACCATTTCTCTCAGCTATTTAACTACGTGGGGTTAAGAATATTAAGCAGGGAAAAATACATACCGCACAGCCTATGGTGCCTGAACCAAGTGCGTTTAGGTTGAGATGGTTACTGAAAAGCTAAAAAGACCCAAATCACCAGGTATTGATCAAATTCCAGCAGAATTTACTAAAGCAGGGGGTAGGTCAATTCACAATGCAATCCATGAATTTATTACTTCGGTGTGCAATAAGGAGACATTTGCCTGAAGTAGAAGGAGTTGGTTTATAAGAAAGTTGTTAAAACACACTGTAGTAATTATAGAGGTACATCACTTTTGTAAAGTACAATCAAAATTCCATCCAACATCCTGCTGTCAAGGTTAGCATTCCCTGACTTCAATCTGCTCTTAATTTCTTCCTGAATAGAATTTTTATTTGTCAAGGTTGTTTCCAAACATTTGAACTCTTCCACCCTTTCAAATGAGCTATTGTCAATCTTCATATCGTGACTTCGTTCTGCATCCTGATCTCGAGGCATGACCATGTACTTAGTTTTATCAGCATTCCCTTTTAGACCAACCTCCTTACTACCGACTGACAAAGCTTCTGTGAGATGCACTCTTTTAGACGTTATTCGGCATCGGTTGACTCTAGAACGTCCAGTGGCAAGTGAGCCGGGAGGGGAGAAAATTTATTGCCACAGATCAACCAGTATATTGCCTTTAATCAACATCTTTTGTTCGACGTAGTTTGCTCTTCGCATTTTTTACTACAGATGGCAATAGTGCAGTCAACCAATCACAGGCTTGGATTAATTTGTTTGAATTTGGGCGCATAACATACTTTTAATGATCACAATTAGTGAGTAAGGTCTCAAGCATCAGTGCACCCCTCAAACTTGCATGCTTTTTTGTATATTCAGCAGGTTTCCGTCTAGAAGATAAGAGGATGTTATCGTTATATTGTTACATGTATAACGATCTTCTTCAGTAATAATCGTCGTTCGAAAATGATATGATCGTACAGTTTTCTCTTAATAATTAATTTTCAAATTCTTTAGGTTTCCGAAGGATTCTGTACGGTAAGTGTGATTATTTGTGTTAATGCTATGCGAAGAAGGCAGCTGTCTGTTCATACGACAAGCATTTTCATATAATGGGTCTTATGCACCAAAATATGCATATCGTTTATTTAGAATTAAATGAAAGTGTACTGATATTTGATATTGTGTAATTCAGTGCGTACACCAATCTCCGTTTATGTATATAATTTCTTTCGGTGAATTGGCGAAATAAAGTGTGCATTTGACTACATATACTGAATATACATTTAACAACGTTTTAAGTGCTACTTAGCATTTAATATGACGTTACATTTTTTTAACCCTTAGGCGACTAATGTCATATATATATATATATATATATATATATATATATATATATAT
>Ga0268261_10004298_pt1 | contig 10653 bp, 8 predicted proteins | sample TergutNc150P1_FD_190353 | JGI IMG/M metagenome (GOLD analysis project Ga0268261, IMG submission 190353) | Nasutitermes corniger P1 segment gut microbial community from laboratory colony in Florida, USA - Nc150 P1 (SPAdes) (version 2) | ecosystem: Host-associated > Arthropoda: Insects > Digestive...
AGGAAAAGCCTGGAACACCACACATTGATGTCCTTCGGCGTGAACGTTGCCGTGTAGTCGGCGTTGCACGGGATATTCATCAAGGCTGAGTGGTAAAAGTCGTAGTCCATTGAAATGTCCTCGCTCCTGGTGGAGAGTTCCTCCACGTCGTTTTGGAGGGTGAACACCTGAAACTCAGCGTCCCACGCCACGCCGCTTCTTGGAATCCTGCCGTAGTTTTCGGTTGTCCCGTCTGGCATGGTAACGTCGAACGCCTCATACGGTTCGTATGTCCAGGCGTCGCCTAACCGGAGCAGTTCGCACTTGATCTGGCTGTCGGATTGGATGCCGCAGTAGCCGCTTGTCGCCGCTACACTGGGCTTCAGGCGTTGTTTGAACAAACGTGGCTGTCTGCTACGCCGCTCGGATTGACGCTTTCAACAAAAAGCGCAGAATTAACCACCGCACAACGCGCTGTACTGGAAATGCTGGCTCTCGGATATGTTGATCGTGAGATTGAAGAAAAAATGTTAGTTGATAAGCGTACCGTTGGGCGCCGGGTCGCTGAGATAATGCAAACCTTAAGTACAAAAACTCGGTTTCAAGCGGGCGTCCGAGCTGCAAAACAAGGTTTGATCTAGCCGTACAGCCATCCTTATGCGCATTTTTCCGCTATCACCGAGCAGCATAGGTGCTATGGTTTTATTGTGCCCAATGCCCGCCGCCCCTCGATAGCGGACGTGGCAGCGCTGGCCGGAGTTTCGCAGCCAACCGTTTCCCGCGTTCTAAATGGCAAAGGCCGCGCTGCCACGAGGGAAAAGGTCTTAAAAGCCGCTGCTAAGGTAGGCTATCGCCACAAGCTAGATACTCGGAAATTGCCAGTAGCCTTGGCTAGCAGGCCGGTATCTTTTAACGCATTCAGCACGGTTTACACAATCGAAAAAGCGGCGCGGGGCGCAGGCTGCGCTACGTCGATTGTTAGTTTGCTGGATTCTGGTCCCGGAATTGCCGAGTCTTTTTTGCGCTTTTTACTTGATCGCGGTGTTGACGCCATTATTGTAGTGCCCGAAGCGGAGGGGCTACAAAAGCAGATTGACGAATTTAACCGAATTCACAATAACGAGTGGCCACATCAAGCCTTGCCTGGGCGAACACAGCAAGCGGCTTGGGAAGCGACTGCGGAGGCCGAGCCGGAATCGATCCACGAAGATACCCCCCCCCCGCTTCAACAATACGAGGCAAGTTCTCCAGCTTCACCGCATCAGGCCAAGCGCGCCATAAACGGCTTGCGCGCCACCAGGGTTCGAAATGACGGCACAATCCGGGTAAAGAAAACCGAATTTCGAATCGGCAACCAATACGCAGGCCAAACCTTTTACGTTAAAACTGGCGACACTGATGTCGAGTTCATCAACGCCGCCGGAAAAACCATCGTCAAATGCCCATTGCCGCTGCCAGGCACCACATATGTGGGCGTAGAAGAGCTCCAAAAATACGGATTGCCCTGATACTTCCGTTTCTGGCTTCCCTATTTATTGCGAATTAAGCGCCTATCTCGCCTAGTGTCTTGAGTGACATTGCGGTTCATTAACGATTCCGGGTTAGGCGCTGAAATCCACTATGCTAGATTTTTATTGATACTGAACCTTCTCCGTCACTCTGCACGATTCGACCGTTGACCTCCAAGCTCCAAGGTTTGGTGGCATCGGAAGTGGTAGCGGTGATGGTGGCGCCGTCTCGCCGTACCCGGAATGTCGTTTCGGTAGCTTCCGACTCGGTGGGGACCGTAATCGCCGCATCATAACCATCAGGCAGTTCGAAGCAACGCAGCACGATACCGTCCGCGTAGTCGTACTCCGGGGTGTCATTGCGAGCGCCGACGGGGAGTACCGTGCCTTCACGCACTAAGACTGGCAGCGACGTGAAATCATGCTTTTCTTTAATCCAACGAGGCCCGGTAACTGCCTGTTTATGCTGGTTTGTGGATGTGTCAGAATCTACCAATCGAGTCCAAGTACCTTCAGGAATGTAATATTCAACTAAACCATCCGCATTAAAAACCGGCGCCACAAGCAATGAATCGCCGAGCAGGTACTGAGTATCGGCAGCGTAAGCAGACCTGTCCTCTGGGAACTCCAGTACCATTGGCCGCATGATTGGGGTGCCACTATCCGTGACCTGCTTAGCTTGGGCGAGCAGGTACGGCATCAGCGTGAGCTTGAGGTTGGTGAATTTCCGAGTGATCTCCACTGCCTCCTCGTCAAATGCCCACGGTACACGGTAACTATTCGAGCCATGAAGGCGAGAGTGGGAAGATAGGAGACCGAAAGGAAGCCAGCGCTTGAATACTCCTGTATCTGGTGTACCTTCGAATCCACCGATGTCATGGCTCCAATATCCGAAGCCAGACAGCATTAGTGAGAGTCCGCCTCGTAGGGATTCGGCCATAGAGACATAGGTAGAGTCGCAGTCACCGCCCCAATGCACTGGGAACTGCTGCCCGCCTGCCGTGGCTGAGCGGGCGAATAAAACCGCTTCACCTTCACCAAGTTTTCGCTGAAGTAAATCGAATACGGCTTTGTTGTATAACTGAGTGTAGTAGTTGTGCATTTTTTGCGGGTCTGATCCGTCATGCCAGACCACGCCTTTTGTGGGGATGCGCTCACCAAAGTCAGTTTTGAAGCAGTCCACTCCCTGATCGATGAGGGCCTCTAGTTTTGACACATACCACTTGGTGGCTTCGGGATTAGTGAAATCAACTAACGCCATGCCAGCCTGCCATTTGTCCCACTGCCATACACCGCCATCCTCTGTTTTCAGAAAATAGCCTTTTTTCATGCCTTCATCAAATAGCTTTGTGCGTTGCGCGATATACGGGTTAATCCAGAGGCATACTTTAAGACCTTTATCGTGGAGTCGGGTTATTTGACCTTCTGGGTCTGGGAATGTCCGTTTATCCCATTCAAAACTTGACCACTCGTATTCTCGCATCCAGAAGCAGTCAAAATGAAAAACTGATAATGGCAGGTCGCGCTGAGCCATGCCGTCAACAAAAGAATTTACCGTCTTCTCGTCGTAGTCGGTGGTAAAGCTCGTGGTCAACCATAAGCCATATGACCAAGCCGGAACTTGTGGAGCGCGTCCGGTCAGATTCGTGTATCGCTTTAGCACGTCCTTGGGAGCGGGCCCTGCAATTACGTAATATTCCAGGTAATCTCCGGGAACGGAGAATTGCACACGAGTGTTAACCTCGGAAGCGACCTCAAATGAGACTCTTTCGGGGTGATTTACAAAAACGCCATATCCCGCCGAAGTTAAATAAAAGGGGATGTTCTTATATGCTTGTTCAGAGGACGTGCCGCCGTCTTCATTCCAAATATCAACGTTCTGGCCATTTTTGATAAACGGCCCAAAACGTTCTCCGAGTCCGTAAACATATTCACCGGGCTGGATAACTAATTGTTCGTGAATCCATTTACCCTTGTTGCCGTCCGGCTTAAGATAGACACCATACTCGCCTTCCATTGCTCCAACAGATTTTGGCAAGCTCTGAGTGATTACCTTATCATTGGTGATAAAATCAACCTTCCAAGGACCTTTTTTAGCGACCCTAACCTTAAGTGAGCCTGCGTCCAAAGTGGCGAATTCATCTGTTTCGGTAAACGTTGGGTGATGATTGGCATCGAGATTTAGTCGAAACTCAGGGCCACGCCGAATCGCTCCTGCGTGATGGAAGATTCGAGTTCTAACGATACCTTCGGCAGGAGACGAATACTGGATGGTGAGCATCGGTTGGTTGAGGGTATCGCCCCTGGAATGAATCCGGGATGTGGGAGCGTAAACCGTCATGGTACCGGTTTCCTCGTCGAATCGGATATCATCAACTTCGCGAGCATAGAGGGGTTTGATGCCTTCACGGCTCAACCAATAGCCATCGGTAAATTTCATTGTTCTGACGCCCTCCTTTAGGGCAATAGTCTTTTGAGATTTCAACAAAAATGTGAATCTGCTCTAAGCATGGATTAGGTTAGGGCGGATAGCAAGGGAGTATTTGTTCCATTGCTAATATAGTTGAGAGTCTATTTGACTGCGCCCGCTGTAACTCCGCGCGTTAGTGTCCGTTGGAAAATCAAGAAGAAAATCAATGTGGGAAGTAGCGAAACGAATGCGCCAGCGTTCATTGTGGGAACATCTAACATTCGGTCGCCTTGCAACGATGCGAGGGCGATCGGTACGGTTTGAGTAGCGGGTGTGGTAAGAAATACGAGTGGAATGAAGAACTCGTTCCAAGTCCAGATGAAGAAGAACACCATCAAGACCACCATAGTAGGCCGGACAATCGGGAAAACCACGCGCCACAAAATTCGCCAGCGGCCAGCGCCATCCAAAGCGGCGGCTTCTAGTAACGCTGGTGGGAATGTGCTAAGCACCGAGGCGAGCAGATAGGTACCAAACGCAGATTGGATAACTGTGAAAATAATGATCACTGACCACTGCGAATTTGATAACCCTACTTGCCGCGCCAAATCAAAAAGCGGGTAAATAATCGCTTCCTGGGGCAGCATGTTCGCAATCATAAACAGTGCCAAAAGCCAAACTTTTCCTTTGACCCTGCCAATGCCGATGGCGTAGGCGTTTAGCAGCGATAGTAGAACACCAGCAATCGAAACTACTGAAGATATCAATATCGAATTTATCAGCATCCGACTAAAGTTGGTACGCTGCCAGAAGTTTATAAGCCCATCGAAATACAATCTTGTTGGGATTGAAAGCGGCCCGTTTTGGGCATACTCGACTGGTGGTTTAAATGCGTTTAGAAGCATCAGCACCAACGGAGCAAGTACCACCAAAGCTGCGAGGGATACTAAAATCAGGACTACCCAGCGGGAGGCACCTTGTCGGTGCCGGGCATCAATCTTGCGAGGTTTCACATTGAGATTGAAAGAGGCGGGTTTTACGTCAGGTTGAACAATCTCAACGATAACACCAGACATCAAAGCCCCAATTCCTCGCGCCGTTCAGCGCGATGTTGCAAGGAGAGAATGATTGCAGCTACCGCGATAATCACCAAGGTCAAAATCGTAGAGATAGCGGCGCCATAGCCCACTCGGGAAGTGACAAAGAAATTTTGGAAAGCGTAATAACTCGGAACCAAGGTGGAATTCTCCGGGCCGCCCCTAGTTAACACGAATATCGGAGCAAAGACTTTGAGGGCTGCGATGGTACAAGTCAGCACGACGACAAACGTCTCGGGGCGAATCTGCGGGAGCGTTATCGCACGGAATCGGCGACCCCATCCGGCTCCATCCAGCTCGGCAGCTTCATACAACTCAGGGTCAACTCGCTGCAACGCTGACATAAAAATCACCACTGGGTAGCCAATTTGTGTCCAGATCAACATCATCATCACACTTGGAAGAGCAAGCGAAGTGGAGCCTAGCCAGTTAGGAGGATTCAAAACGCCCATTTCGCGCAGCATTGAGTTCAGCGCTCCAGTTTGAGCGTTCAGAATCCAGTTCCAAAGCATCCCAGCCACAGCCACAGGCAGGATTTGCGGCAGGTAAAATATTGCTCGCAAGGTGGAAGAAACCCTCGGCCCGAATTTCCTGCCGAGAAAATCGAATAACACCGCAGCTATAACCAGTCCAATTAAGGTCGGGACAATTACCATCGCGACGATCATGGCTAGTGAGTTCCGAAACGAAATCCAAAAGGCCGTGTCTTGGAATAGTTGGACGTAATTGTCCAGCCCGATGAAAGTCATTGGCGCCAAACCACCCCGCCAGGAGTGCAGCGAAATCCATACATTTACGATTAGCGGGTACAAAATGATCAGGACGAAGCCGATGAGTCCGGGCAGTAAGTACGGTAGGTAGGGAACCCAGCGCGGCAACGTGCCTCGATGCGCCAGACTCGCTATGGGTGGGGCAGCGGCTTCATCTGGAGCGACTTCAGAATGAACTGCGCTACTACTATCCATGATGCTAATTCCGTCCAGCAAAGTAGTCAGTTGAGATCGCATCCAGTATTTCGGGCACGGTGCGAGAGCGATTCCACAGTGCTTGCAAATTAGACGTCAAAGAATTCATAAAACCAGGAACAGGCCAGTCGGGATAGAAGGCTAAACCGTTGTCATCAAGGATTTTTTGGAAATATTCCATCGCTTGCTGAGCGCGCGGGTCAGTGATGTTGGCGGAATCGTTGGCATTGATAGCTAGACCGCCTTGCTCGGCGAAGAAGTTTTGCACTTCGGGGCGCAAAGTGATGTCAATGAACTCGGCAGCGCAACCTGGATTGGATGCGTTTGTAGGAATAGTCCAGAGATTTCCTGCCGAACCTGGGTGGAACTGGTTGCCGGGGAACAGGAATTGACCCCAGTCGTCGGCCATTTCATTATTTAGCCTGCCAATCCACCAAGAGCCAGAAACCATCATGGGAAATGTCCCATTAATAAATCCCAGACCCATGTCCTCAGCAGTAACCGCTACGGCGGCTGGATCAACAAAGCCTCGCTCAACCCACTGATCGAAACGCTCAGTACCCTGGGTAAAAACTGGGTCGTTGAAATTTACATCGTTTGTGAACAGTTGGAAATCGTCAATTGTCTGTTGATTGGCATAATGGAGTATCAGGGCGTACCAAACTTGCGTGACGGGGTGTTCGGCGCCTGCAGTGGCAATTGGGATGATCCCGGCATCCACGAACTGCTGCATGGCGATTTCCATTTCCTCAAGGGTGGTGGGAACGGCAATTCCGTGTTCGTTGAACATGTCTACGTTGTAGTAGACGGAAACGTATTCGCCGTTATTAGGCACTCCGAACCATTCGCCACTTCCCATTTCACCGTTTTGGTCGTAAAGCGAGGTAGTAAGCAAATTGCCAGTGACGATTTGATCCCAACCTTTTTCGTGGGCGATATCTGTTAACGGTCGAATCAAGCCTTGAGCCGCTAACTGGCCGGCGGTAGCGTTCCCCTTGTTGTAGAGCAGGACATCTGGAACGTCATTTCCGGTGAGCACGATTTGAGCGTTCCGCTGGATTCCCTCAAAAGTCTGCTGTTCCATCCGAACAGCGACGTCCGGGTGTTCCCGTTCGAAAACGTCAATAGCTTTCATGTACATTTCGTACATAGCTGATCCTGCTGATTCAAATTGCCAAATGACCAGATTCCCGCCAGGCTGGCAAGTCCAATCACTTGTTGCTGCCGTGCCATTTGGTGTGGTTTGAGGGCCGGTTGCTGATGGGCTTGTACCACCAACACAGGCTGTCAGACCTAGAGAGGCGAGGACCACAGAGGTCGCAATTACGCCGAGTTTTGACCGTTTCATGAGATAAACCCACTTCCTTGTGTTGCTTTTCAGAAATTCAATCGTCGAAACGATTAGTCGAAGCGTTTCGATAGATTAGTTCTATTTAGCTTTCAAGTGCAACGAGGTAACAAGAAATGAGTGGATTTTAGGCGCGATATGAGTGGCTCCTACAGAAATATTGTGTAGCAGCCCGGGTGGAATAAGTTATTGGGAGATGGGACATGAGGACTTCTTCGGCGCACCCGGCGCACATTCAGGTTGAAACGTTTCGATTCTTAAAGCAAAATTGTTTCGTGGTGACCATCAAAGACGTAGCACATGAAGCTGGAGTTTCGATCTCTACCGTTAGCTACGTTTTATCAGGAACCCGCTCTGTTTCGGCAGAAACGAAACACAAGGTGAAAAAAGCGATCAAAAAGCTCAACTATCACCCGAACGCCGGAGCCAGGGCGTTAGCCTCAACACGTACAAATATCGTTGCAATGGTTGCCCCTCTTCGCGCAGGCGTCACCATGCCAGTCGTCCTCGAATTCGTCTCGGGTGTGGTAACTGCTGCTCGTGAGTACGACTATGACGTTTTATTGGCTACTCAAGACGATACCGAAGCTATTGCACGGCTAGCGGGAGCGACCTTAGCCGACGGGTTAATAATTATGGATATTGAATACCAGGACCCTCGGATAGCCCAGCTTCGTCGCATAAAACAGCCAGCCACATTAATTGGCGTTCCAAAAAATTCTAAGGGAATGTCCTGTGTTGATCTTGATTTCTATGCATCTGGGCGCTTAGCCGTAGAGCACCTAACAACACTTGGCCACCGCAACATCGGATTCATTGGCGCAGCCGATCCACGCATAAGGGACCGAGCTAGTTACGCTTTACGCACCTTTGCTGGCTTAGAGGACGAGGCAAAAGCGACGGGCGCGCATATAGAAGTGGTAGGTAGCGATTCTTCCTTCGCAGGTGGTATGGAGACTGTTCAAGCTTTATTAAACAAGCACCCTGAGATCACAGCATTGATTGTCCACAATGAATTCGCGCTCGCTGGAATTTTAGACCAGTTGGAGCGTTTAAATTTCAGAATTCCTAATGATATTTCGGTTTTGGCAATCGCATTAGAAAGTGCGTATATAGGCTTGGCTCGTCAGGTTACCGCAATCAAAGTTCCAGGGTACGAAATGGGACGAATCGCTTTGGAATTGACAATGGAACGGATAACTAACACTGAAAAGCCTCCTGAAACGCGGCTTATCGCCCCTACACTCACAGAATGTGGCACCACTGCGCCGAATACAAAAAAACTTAGTTATCTAAGTCAGCGTCGCTCAGGATGAGGGTTAAAAAAATCTTCGGGAATTGAGAATTTACAAGAACATATAGACTAATACTCTGCCGCGTCTAGACTAACGAGGTTTATTATGAACACTAGCAATATTGATGTTTCAATTGTTGATCCCGCCGCACTGGACGCCGCAGCGGTTGTTTCTCTTTACGATGCGGTTGGCTGGAGCGCCTACACCCGCGATGCGCCTGGCCTGCTGCGCGCTCTCAAAGGCTCATACCGCGTGGCCGCCGCGTTCGGCGGGGACGGAAGGCTCATGGGGCTGGCCCGCATATTGTCCGACGGCGAAACAATCACTTATTTACAGGACGTACTCGTTCACCCCGATTTCCAGCGCACCGGAACAGGGCGGCGGCTCGTGGCGACGCTATTCGAATCCGTCCCAATGGCGCGACAGCGCGTGCTCATCACAGACGATGAGCAAAGGCAGCGCGCCTTTTACGAATCGCTCGGCCTGACCGAAGCCCACGACCACAATCCCCCAATCAGAGCCTTCATCGCGTTTAGTAATTGAGAGATCGCCACGGCTGACCCTAGTGTCCGGAATGCGATAGAGGTGGACTTCGGAGTCGAGAAGTCCGGATTTCCTCATTCTAGTCGAACAAGGTGAACGATTAATCTCCGACCTTGGTTATGCGCCAGTAGTTTGCCATGCTTGCAAACTGCCATAGTTGCAGTCTACCAGGATGGAGTGCGACCAGCAATCCATCAATTTCAGTGGATAGTTCTGCTAATAATTGTCGTAGTTTTTCTGGGTTAAGTTCCTGCGGCGCGTCAGGTCGATAATAGGCGAGCGTAATATGTGGGGTGAATAGACCGGCTGGTGTGATTTCATCGAATAGCGCGCGGGCTTGGGCTAAACGTTCGCAGTCCTCGTCAGTGATCGGTAATAGCCCTACGACAATACTGGTATTTACCAGATTGAACACACAGGTACAGCGCATTGCGATAGGGCCGACAATGCGCGCTCGATCAACCAACTGCAAGGCGCGAGGAGTATCGGTAAATACATTTGCTGCTACTTTTGGTAATTGAGGCGATGAGTGCAGGTCATGAAGGGTCAGGTGATAGGTATCTGGCGAGATACGAGTACAGAGGCTCGCGGCAAATTCTTCATAAAGGCTATCGGTGATTTCATCAAGCTCGGCGATTACCTCAGCGTCCAGTTCGTAGACGATTGTATTCCCGTAGAATGGCGCCAGCTCACCTGAGCTAGGAATCACCTTCGAGTTTAACGACTTGGGCAGTCCGAATGACGGCTCATATGGCACTGAGTCGAATGCGAAGGTACTTACCCGAGCAGTCATCTGGGCTAACGTCTCGCCTCGCTGGACGCTTCCGTTGGAAGGCTCCGCGCATAGACTCATTGGCTCTCCACCGCTCATCTAGGGTTTGATTCCTCATACATGCCTAATTGTATTTTTCGTATGGGAACTCCTTAACGTCAGCGCACCCAAACTGCTGGTCCGATAATTCCCCCAACGCTGGGGTTCCATTCGGCGCCTCGTGGTTGGAGCTCGACAAGATCATCGCCGAGCCGTAAGGTGATCGGCTCATTGTTGTCAACGCCATCTGGCACGGCGACAATGGAGGTGGTTGGAGCTAAGTCAGCGGTACACGGCTGGTCTGAATCAGGTTCAATCAGTGCGACCGCCACCACATCGCGTGTGCCTGCGGGTCCACGGGTGACTTCGATCATCGCGTCCCGGCCAGCAAGCACCGGACACGACGACGATCCCCAGGTAAACACGTAAAGCAGTCCCTCAATGCCAGTCCAAGCCGCGCCAGCTCGCGCATCCAACCCCTCTGGGTTGTGTGGCAGCGGCGCCACGCCTGATGGGATGCCAGGCGCCCAACCACCAGCCTGCACTGGCAGCGAGTCAGCGTTGAGGGTTTGGGCAGACTCCTCTCCGGCAGCCGCCGTTGCAGCCAACGGCGCACCGAACCTGGAGGCGGTGTAGTCACTAATGGTCACTGGGCTACCGTCGAGATAAGCACCTGGCAGCGGGGTTGCCGCGCCGT
>Ga0268261_10004299_pt1 | contig 10651 bp, 8 predicted proteins | sample TergutNc150P1_FD_190353 | JGI IMG/M metagenome (GOLD analysis project Ga0268261, IMG submission 190353) | Nasutitermes corniger P1 segment gut microbial community from laboratory colony in Florida, USA - Nc150 P1 (SPAdes) (version 2) | ecosystem: Host-associated > Arthropoda: Insects > Digestive...
GAGAAATGTTCCGACAAATTTCGTCTAAGAATTCGACTTCCACGTAATTCTAGAGATCTTTTACATGCCGCAAATCTGCGACATGGGACAGACGGCTTTACTTCCCCTCCGAAGGAAGGCGTGCTGAAGATGTTTTCGCCCTTAAAAATCCGACAGTTTCGGCCGGGTTTGAACCCGCGAACTTGGGTGCCAAAGGCCAGCACGTTACCTCTAGACCACAGAGCCGATTGAAGATACAAGAGTTTTTAGAGGAAGCGAAATTGATAGTGACCACAAGTTAGTGGAAAGCAAATTTAAATTTTTTACACACGCAAAACATAGCCACAATGAAATGGACAAAACAATATACAAAAAATCCCCAGCATTTAAAGTACATTTGCTGGAAGAAGAATCAATAAGAACTCTATATAGAAACAGACTGAAAGGAAAACTCACATCGCTAACAGGAGAGGTAGATGCAGAAAGGTTGAAAATTAAAGAGGCCATTACCAAAGCAGCAGAAGAGAGTATAGGATATAAGAAGTGGAAGAACCGGAAATGGCTTCGGACGTAGAATGACGAAATAAAACAGGCAATAGAAGAAAAGAAAGCTAGCTACAGAAAATATTTACAACGCAAAACAGTGGAGCACTATATAGAATATAAAAGACACAGGGCAATAGTAAGGAAAATGACACGAAGGCAAAGAAGAGATGATTGGGACAAATTTGTTAAAACACTGGAGAGAGACATAACAGGTACACAAAGGCGAAGCTTTAAAATATTTAAACAGCTACAACTGCAAGAAAGAGGTAAACTCAAAATTGACCCGATAACAAAAATGGAATGGAAAGAATACTATGGAAAACTATGGAATGAGCAAGGAAGTAAGGGTGAAGAAGTAACAGAAGAGGAGGGGAGAAGCGAAGGGACAGAATACAACGGAGACATGATAACAATAGAAGAGCTAAACGAGGTACTTAAACATGCAAAAAACAGGAAAAGCTGCAGATTAGATAACCTAACAATGGAACTGTGGAAATTTGTGGGAAACAAATTAAAGATACAATTACTAGATCTGTTTAATTAAACAATAGACAAAAATCAAATGCCACAAGAATGGGAGACAGGAATGGTGACAAAAATACAGAAAAAGGAACAAAAAGTAAATGTGAAAATTACAGAGAAATTACTTTATTGCCTGCAGCCTATAAATTATTTGCAAACACAATAAAAACAGACTAAATGAAAATTTGGAAGGCGAAATTGTAGAGGAAGAGTGTGGCTTTAGAAAGGGACATAGTTATACCGATGCGATATTCACGGTATAACATAGAATTGAAAAAAAGAAAGGAACACAACTTACTGCTATTTCTTTTATTTGTAGATACGAAAAGGCATACGATAACGTCAACAGAGACAAGCTGTGGGAAATGATGGGCAATAAAATCCCAAATTATTTACTAATAAATAAAATATATTTACAGGAATACAAAAGTTAGAATTAAATTTAATGATGGTATATCTGAACCAATACACATAAACAAAGGAGTAAGACAGGGATGTGGCCTCTCATCGGTATTATATAATATACACACTAATCAAATTATACAGGAATTTAAAATAGGGATAAAGAAGGGTATACAACTAAATAACAGAAAATTAGTGAACACAATACTATACGCAGACGACCAGATTTCAATGGCCACATCAGAAGATGACCTACAAACAATGGCATACCACCTGAACCTTATAGCAAGAAAGTACAAGATGACCATATCCAGAACAAAAACTAAATTAATAGCAATGTGGGGGAACCACATACAGAGGGTAAAAATTGTGATAAATGACAATATTATTGAATAAGTAACAGATTTTAAATACCTGGGGTACCGTATATCAGAATTTAAAAGTGATTTAGAAGATAAATTGCAAACTTATAACAAAATAAACGGAGTAATACGGAGACATTTTGGAAAACAAATGAATAAAGGAACAAAGTTAAGAATTTACAACATTACAGCTAAAGCAGCATTGAAATTCGGAAGTGAAGCCTGGGTACTGAAGAAAAGAGAGGAACAACGTTTAGAAGCAGCACAGATGAAATTTTTGAGACACTTACTTGGAATAAAAAACTAGATAAAGTAAAGAATCAATGTATTAGGGAAGAAACGGGAACACAAAACGTAGTAAAGGAAATAAAACAGTACCAGGAAAAGTGGCTACAACACGAACAGAGGATGGACACAAATAGAATACCAAAACATGCGCTACAATATAAACCAAAGGACGAAGGAACATAGGACGACCGAGGAAGAAAAAGAGGGACCAACTTCATCTTGGAGATTAAAGAAAAGTAAACACGCCTAATCCTTCATGAACATGATGACGAATTTATGTGGGTATAGATGAGGTGTGAAAATGCGGAATATCCGATAATTCTGTACCTTTCCGTTCCAGAGAAAGCCGAATTCAGGAAATTTTGTTGTAACAAGATTCTGAAGTTAGGTGCACATTTCGAAGAATGCTCTGCACGTTTGTGTCAACTACCCACCACATGACTACAAATTAGTTCTTAAGTGACCTGACGGAATTATCACCAAATTTCCCCTCTGTCTACATTAGTAATCAGTCACGTCACATGCCATAAAGCAATGACAATGAAAGCTTTCCTCTAATTCTGAGAAGAGTGAGAAGGAATGTTTGTCTTTATTTCTTATGATCAGTAAGAGTGATTAGGAGAAGAATACCATGCGACTTTGTTCAGATTTAAAGGTGCGACCATAAATTTTACGTTTCTTGCTTTCGTTTGGGTTGTTTCTGTTGAGCATTATTTTTTATGACAAAATAACATCTTTTATTTAGTTTTAAATATTTATAACTGAATAAAAGATTTACATATAAAATTATCTAACCGCACGCAGAAAAGCACTTCTTCTAATGCTGACAATACTTTAGGAAAGTTTTATGCAACCAATAGTTATATTTTCACATTCATAAAAGCTAACAACTGATCTCTATCCTGAGCCACACAAAACCAGTCCGCACCTTTCAATTCTACCTCCTTTAACTATTATTTAATACTGCCTGTTGACATGTACATGGAAGTTAATAATATGCACTGTAGCATATCTAATAGTCTTTCTCTCAATTACAGTAATTTACAATAACTGTATACATTTTAAGTTCTGTGTTTCCTTACATACTGTGCCTTACACGGTCTGTATTCTGTGGCAGCACTGTCACACCAGTACCTCATCACAATGTCTCAAACGGTTTCAATATCATCTGCCATTGTAATCTTCTTGTATCTTCATATGCAAATTCCTTACTCTTATGAGCGTGTCTCGCGCAATATTGTGATAAGTCTGCTTGACGCAATACAGATGAAACTAGTAATTTTGGAGAAAAAACTAGTTTCATCACTTGGTAACAATGAGGTTTGATAGGTATTCCACGACATAAGGATTCTGAACCATTAGTTTTATTGTGTTAGATCATTTCACAAAACGTATAATTTATGGAAAAAAGTACTGAGAGTATAGGGTGTTTCACTCTTCTGTTTATTATACTTCTTCATATATTTATCACATACCACAAACAAATTCACGAAGAAGTGGAATGCCAGTTTAAAAGACACTTTCAATGTCACAAAAATAAAATGCCTCATTTCCTGGGAAATTCAGATACAGTTAGAGAATTGTGACATTCGTCATAGCATGAGGAACGTCAGATTAGTTCTTTGATCTTATCCAAGCCGAGGTCATGAAAGGTCTGGGGGTTAGCAGAACCAGTAAAACACATTTACACCCACAGTCAGATAACACTGTGCAACTCTATATGATGACGATTGAGGGACACTTAATCCAAGTGGCTTCTATGCACCAACCGAACTGAGGTGAGATTCCACATATCTTCCTGCAGGCCTACAGAGCATCGACCCAAGGGCCACAGGCATGAAGCCAACCAGGATGGGGTTAGGACGTGAACTTAGCCTGCCATGTGGCCTGTTGTGTACCAATATCCAGCACATTTATACAAAAATCACACAAAGAATTATCTGAAGTATATTTTCTCTTTTACGCCATATCCACTGTGTATAAAAGTGGTTAATTTGGTTTTATGCTGCATTACTTTGATTTGATACCCTGGTGACCTTCTCTTGCGGACCGAAACATGTAGTGATGTTCAGTGTGATATTGTAATGTAAATATCTGAGGGAGAGGTTTGTGCGTTTTTTTTTTTTTTGGATTGGTGTTTCGAACTGGTTATCGATAATGCATGCAATTAAAAATATAAATTGTAACACAGTAGCGGAGGCAGTAATGTTTTTTGTGGTACCCCTCGTGTTAGGACACTGCTGTGATACCAATAGTAGAAAAAGCAATGTTGTGCTACGGATAGTAATAATAGCAATATAATGGGGGGTGCAATTGGTAGCACATGCAGCACAAGCAAATTGCACTCTGTTATCTTACTAGAGCTAAAAACAATGCATACTTTCTGTTAGCGTCATACGAGCGTCGTTCCAGCAATCACCGTTTCCCCCTCAGCTTTTATTTTCACGTTCACTACATTCCATGTTAAGAATTCGACATTCTCACGACGGTATTTGAAAGAAAAACAGAACAGAATTTGCTCAACGTATGGCTAAGCCGCAATCTGTCGTGCACGTCTTTCGCGTGTTTTGTCAAGATCAAGTGCATTCTGCCCAGTGAAGAGGAAATGTGTCGCGTGTGTGCCACGACGCTTAGTACATGTTCCAAAACATTTTCCTCTTCAAGCAATCATCATCGCCTAATGATAAGAACTGAATGACACTGATAATGCAGCCGGCAATTCCACTTGCTTCCAGCCACCTGTTACAAAATATAGGTACTTCAATTGCTATACATTTGCCATTATTCCTTTCTATACCAGCACGTTTGCCCGAGCGGTATTGCTTCTGAATTGCACTCAGGAGGTGCACACTTCGATTCTCGGCAGAGATACCAACTGTGTTGAGGTTTCTGTGGAATCTCTTCAATTAATTCAGTAAAGTCCTCTCATAATACCTCGAATTACGACGGGTTCCTTCAACGTCCATTTCAATTCATTATTTAACAAGCACCCCTTAATTCTGTTCTACAAATTATGACAAATACAGCATCATTTAAAAAACATTAATGAACAATTTCTGCATTACAGTTTTAAATCAGACGGTGTCGACTGTGCTGTTGAAGGACATTAAGATTAGATAGCGCCTGAGTTTGATAAATGGATGAGGATGTAGCAATGATGGCTGATAATGACACGGAATATCAGAAGCACTCGTACAGAAAACTCTCCCAGTGCTACGTGACCACCACAATTCCATACGAAATGGCCTGCCATTGAAAATGGGACACTGCAGTAACAGGCAGAAGGTCTATTGCTTAAGTCATGCACGGCGCTGAGCAAACACAAATCTTTTGTGATGTTACTTCGCCTTGATATCCTGAACATCTCAGAAGACCCGAATCTTCATGTCGCCGCTGTTAGAAACTGAAACCTCGCAAATTCTGCATTATTTTCTTTCTATATCAGATTCTTCGCTTACAGCTTTCTTCCTTTCCTCTTTTGTCTACTTTTATCGTCTATCCCATCTTCCCACCTTCCTCACCCACTATAAATGCCATATTTGTGCCCACAAAAGTCTTATCCCTCTCCCCGTTTCAGTAAGCCAATTGACTCCCAGTTACTGACTGTTACTGTGACGTCACGAGCATCTGATTTGTGGTTGTCCGTCCTTGATTGCAATGACTATGGCTCTTCTGTGTGCCTGAGTGGACTGGGCATGTTGGTTGATCCACAGAATATTAATACAACCGTACACATTACTGAATGTTCAGACAGCAATATGGAGTTGGGGGCGAAGTTTCGAATAAAATTTCAAGCATGAATGCTCGTCGTTCTCTTTGTTCAACATCACACATATCCGTACAGGCTGATCCCACACCCAGAGTTTCCTATTGCTTTTTCGGCAAATTCTTGTATAAAACAGGATAAAGAAAAACTCATAAATGGATTTACATGAAACAGAAAATAATACATGTAATTAATACTGTCGTTTGCCGAGTTTCTCTGACCTATAAAATGGTAAAGCTATGGCATTACAGGCCTGGAAAGGCCCTTGGAGCTCCAGGAGAGTGAGGATGCCAGATTTCCAGACAATCGGCACATAAAGTGGTAGAGCTGTCAGCCCTGTGCACTGGCCTCCTTTACCTCCAGGAAATATTCGTGCCCGAGTCGACCGCAGGGCCATAGTAAGACTGCAAGGATAAAGTAAAATAAAAAATTCCACTTATCTCTTTGGGGGTCGAACCAGCGTTCTCTGACCATTAATGATGGCAAAGTACACGGAAAGTAACTGCTTTAGTCGTTCATTTCTCGTGAATGTTGCCAGCACAGAATAAGCAAAAAGTCACTACAAATTACATTATTTGAAAACAGAACACTTCTGTAACAATTTCCACAAACCATGATCACACTAATTAACTAGTGCAGGGCATTATATAACTGGGACCTTCTTTTCATTTATGCAGCTGTTGGCAGAGCAGTTAGAGGTAGAGCAAATTGGGAACTGTAGCAGGCATAGCTTAACCATTTAAAGCCTACTTGTTACGTGATGCACCAACAGGTTTAACATTCAACAACTGTACGCTCTGCCCACACTGTATTTATGTGTTTTGTATTTATCTGAGAACAAACAGCGACTTGTGCCACTTATAGCATAAACTGATTGATTTTTATAACCTAGATGAAAAGTGTTTACAGCGCGGTACGGAGTGGGTCTTTAAATAAAGCAGTCGGCGCTTCGGCTTTAAAGGGTTAAACATTCACACTTCTTTTCGTTACAGTTTACCCTCTAACAAACACTTTGCCAGCTACCGTCCAGATGCACGCAGAGACGCCTGTAGGTCGTCATGTGAACTGACCGTTATTGCTGTCAGGTCTTCACCGAAATGGTAACGTGCGGCAAAAGTCAGTAAATATCTTTCTGCTAAATGACATGCATAGCTGTGCGTTGCGAACGAGTGCAAACGAAACTATGATCGGGTGTGGCAGGCGGTTCTGACTGTAGACACAAGAAACATGCTGGTTACATAATTTTAATAAAATATTGGATTAGGCAAAATTTACAATAATTACATTCCTATGTTATGATTTGTGAAGTTGTGAATTAGATTTTAGTGTCTCCACATTGTTGATAATCGCTTCCTTATAGTGTTAATATAAACGGCGAAGGGTTTACCTGATTATGTTAACGGAATTTGCAAATTATTGCGTTCGTAACTGAATAGAGACGCATAATAAGAGTTTAGGGAGTTCCCTTTTCTATTGGATCTGTAATGAGCTTGCCATTACGTGCCTTGATCCCCGGAATATTTTCTCTATTTCCTTTTCGTCGTATAACATACTTATGGAACTCTGCAAAGCACCTATCTTCGTTTTGTACGACCGAACATACAAATATTTCCTGAGCCTTCTCCTTTGCTACCAGTAACTCCTTGGATAATCTTTTCAGTTCCGCTTGCTAAGGTTGCCCAAATTTTATCTCACTGTTCATTTTCCTAACCTTTACCTTTAGCCATTTTACTTCCTTATTATAGTATTCAGGGTCCGGGTTTTTACTCAGACTTTTTTGAGGCACATAAAGTTTGATACCCTCCTTATAACTTTTCCATATCTCCTCTACGCAACTGCCATTTCCAGCCCACCGATTAAATTTCCCGAAGATAAGCTTGTAAGTCTAAAACATCTGTTTTGTGGTACAACAAGACTATTCGTTCAACTTTTGGCTCCCGACAAATTTAACCACTTTCTTCTTCCAATAAAACCACGTTATGGTCGCTGTTTACGGGAAAAACTTTTTATCCTCGCTGCCATAACAATTAATTTATTTTGTGTAATCAATAGATTTATGCAGTTTTAATAGGGTGTCAATAGAGTGTCAATAAGACATTTTATATAAATATTTTTAACAGCGTACAGCTCTCAAAGCAATGGGAATCAGAAAGTGTTGAAGACAACTGAAGTACAGTGGTGGATATGGTGGGTTGAGCATAGTGTTATCATTAAACCGTAACTGGCATCACTGACATACAAACAAACACACACACACACACACACACACACTCACACATGCAAATATAACACACAACAACAAATCTCTCAGACTTCCAGGTGAAGTTTCCTTAATGAAAACTTGTGCTATGGTTCAGCCCCACTTGACGGCATAAGTGGGAAATTAGGGGACAACCGAACGGTTTGTGACATCTGTGAAATCTAGAAGCAAGTCTGACGAAAAATTCAAAATACGTCACCCTAGAATCAACGGTGTATACGTGACGCTGTACAGACTGTCTTCTAAGATTGAAGTTAACCAAAATTTGCAGGAAGGGGACAACCACGTGTGATTACTTCTGTAGCCAATTGCCTGAAAATTTTGGAAACAAAATATTGTGTCGTCATCAACACGTGGTATTGACGACGTCAGTGTCTTGAGAGTGGAGATTGCCCTCTTCTGGGATGTGCCGCCGTGACAAGATTGCCTTACTTCAGGACGCTCACAGTATCTCAGGTTTGAAAGCGCCGAATTATAGGATCGATCAGGTGTAATTAATTTCGGTGGATTGGGAAGGAAATATGAGTGACGTCATCAAGTTGCTACCCCAAAATTTGTATAGAAGGATCTGCATCAGAACAGCAGCAGTTTCATCCGAAATTGTAACTTGGCACTTTCCGAAGAGATGTCGCTGTGGACTCCCTTCACTGACTGCCCCCTTCTTCGGGAAAGAACACAATAATAAAAATAATTATAATTATGATAATAACGTCCAAAAATCAGTAGAAACAGGCCAGGGAGGCAGCGTAACCATACTGTGAAATCAACAAGTTCAAACTGACAGAACCATTCCTAACAACAAACCAGATATTATAATTCGTGGTAATGAAAAGAGAACATGTATGTTAATAGATGTTGCAATTTTGGGTGACAAAAATGTAATTAAAAAAGAAGCCGAGAAAAATCTAAAACATAAAGACCTCACAATGGAAATACAACGCATGGGGGATGTAAAAACAAAGGTGATTCCAGTAATAATAGGCACGATGGGACTATTTAAAAAGGCATTTAGGAAATACGTGAGCAACATACCAGGAAATCACGAAGTTAAGGAACTACAGAAAACAGCCATATTGGGCACTGCACACATACTTCGGAAAGTGCTAACATTGAGATACAATGGAGTCAACGCAGGAACTAGCAATATACGCACCATGAATAGTTACATCAGAATAGTTGCAACACAGTGTTCCCCAGGGACATGGTTTGTCTCAGGAATATAAGTGTGGATACCCTGCATAGAGGAGATACCGATGATGATGATGATGATAATAATAATAATAATAAACTATTATTATTATTATTATTATTATTACTTACTTACTTACTTACTTACTTACTTACTTACTTACTTACTTACTTACTTACTTACTTACTTACTTACTGCAATTGAGTTTTCACTCGGTGGCAGTAGTCCTTACACTAGTACAGACAAAAAGGAATAAAAATATACATAAACGAAACAATCCAAAATCACTGTACAAACAATACAAAAACAGCGAATACAACTACACATATTACCAAACCACCCACACATACACACCCATACACAATACAAAACAAGTTAAAACAGCCACAGTAGAAGATACACTTAAATGAAATAGTCACAATACAATCAAGTTCCCTCCGTATAAAATCACACTAATGTACATGGTACTTTTATCCCCAAAAACTGAACCGTAACTCACTTCAGTTTATCCCACTTCACTCCACTTTAAAATAAAATCACTTCACATAAATCACGTCAGTTAACCCCACATCACTACACTTCACACCACTACACTTATTTACACTCAATCCCCACTTCAATTCCCTTGCTTGTAACTACATCGTTAACCCTCTTTCTAAACGTGTTTAGTTTACAGGGGAAAGACACGAGTAAGTCAGAAGGTGATTGGTTACAGCTTTTAATGGTCCTATTTACGAAGAAATATTTACCAACATCTGTTCTTTTTTTTCCTAGTCCTAATTTTCCGATTATGATCGTCCCTACTCAGGTAGCATGGTTTTAGAAGTCTATCCTCTATCGCTTTCGAAGCCCGTCCCTCGGTGTATGCCTTGAAAAGGGCGCATATTCGGGCTTTCAATCTGCGCTGTGCAGTAACGTCAACAGTTCCATCCAAAAGTTTCGACGGAAGTGCAAATACCCCCGAAACCAGGCGCAATGCTGTATGGCCAGTTGTGAAGCACTGAAAATAAGCGATGAGAGGCTCTGAGAAGAGCTGCTGATACGGAACGCTTCGATGACGTTATCGTATCTTATGCAATAAACAGTCGCCTCATACGTTCTAACGCACACTCAAGGTGTGTGAAGCGTTCTTGTCTATCCAAAAAACTAGAAGGCGTCACATCCCTGAACTGCGTCGTACTCGTGTTCGTTTAACCCTTTAAACCCCGAACTAAATCCCATCTGCTATTTGCTGGCATTATTAGGAGCTCACCATTTTCTCCACGTTAGCAGGATAAGGGTTAAATTATTAACCTTTAGGCTACTAATGTCATACATATATGGAGCACCCATTCTTG
>Ga0268261_10004300_pt1 | contig 10650 bp, 7 predicted proteins | sample TergutNc150P1_FD_190353 | JGI IMG/M metagenome (GOLD analysis project Ga0268261, IMG submission 190353) | Nasutitermes corniger P1 segment gut microbial community from laboratory colony in Florida, USA - Nc150 P1 (SPAdes) (version 2) | ecosystem: Host-associated > Arthropoda: Insects > Digestive...
TGCTGGCATTATTAGGAGCTCACCATTTTCTCCACGTTAGCAGGATAAGGGTTAAATCATTAACCCTTAGGCTACTAATGTCATATATATATATATATATATATGACATTAGTAGCCTAAGGGTTAAGTGTTCAAAATGAAAAGCAACAAAATTGCACTATTTTCACTGTCGTGTCTTTCCACGTACATATTTTTTGTGTCTAACAATGTGAAAACCACTTAATGCAGGGGTCAGATTTTTCAAAAATCAAGGATCAACCTCCAAATTCTAGGTGCCATTAGTGTGGCATGAAGGAAGTCCCATACTGAGAGCCCACAGTACTGGAATGACATGTGAGTTTCACTGTTATCTAGCACATTTTGCTTTGTGCATGTGTCCTGATACACGCTTTTGTATTGGGGGAGGGACCCTGCAGTGGTTGTGCTGGAAGTATTAGGTGCCACTGTACAAGATTTATGTAGCCACATTTTATTTCATTAAATGTGTTATTGGGTAGTTTCACTAAAATATGTGAACGTAACTCCAATATTGGTTAGACTCGGCCCGTAGTATTGGACATGTGCATGAAAATGAACATTTTCTTGTGCACACATCAGACCTTTCTTCCTAAATATTTATTAGAGTGAAAGCATTTTCACAAATCACTTGGAGTCTATTACCCATACATAGGTTTTATGCACAGTTCATCCTTTCTGAAAGTCTTCCAGTGTTTGAGATACAGCAAACTCATCCAGGTAACATCACTCCGTTGCACTAGTTAATGATGATTTGTTACCCAGACAAACACAACACGTTAACACTGTACGTTCATTTTACTTTTATACGTTTCGGACAAAACGTGTTGTAGAAAAGTAAATAAATGAACGTACAATGTTCCAGTGTTGTGTTTGTTTGGATAATAAACCATTGTAGCAAGCTCATCATAAAGCCATGTCGTCAGGTGACTGGTTCACCACGTTTCTTAGCTTCGTATTGTTGATAGCAACTTGTCACGTAGAGAACGAAGACAAGTTATCTGAAATGCTTAGTTGGTTTTAAAACTATTTCACAATTAATTACAGACACTTTGCAAAACACCTTACCACATTGTCCTACCTTACACATTCAGTCTAGCCAAGTGACTGCAGTGCTTAATGCTGTTCCGTGGTATGTAGCAGTACTTCTGGTGTCTTGCGGTTGATGCATTTTGTCATCAGAATGTGGAGTTGAGGCCATGGGTTTTACCTGCTGGTGGCAGAACGCAGTGCCATATTCAACTGAGTTGTGAGCAGGATTGTAGGTGAATTAAATAGTATTAATAAAACCTTATGTGGGAAATGATTTTGAGGTAATTACAACTTAAGTGGAATTTGATTTCTCCCATATTACTAAATAGACTATTCTCTAATGTGCTTATAAGGAAATATTGAATGTTGTGTGCAAATTTTGTGGAAACCCTCAGGTGAACAGATACCAGTTCTGTAATACACAAGTGTTATCTCCTTTGTCAATGGTAAATGGATAATTGAGGAACACATATAATCCAGAACATATACTCTTGTTCAGCAACAAATAAAAAAATAAAACTAATTTATTGTATTCATAATACATGAGTAGCCGAACATACACGAGTATGCACAAAGATTCGATTGCTATATTGAGGATTTTGTTCATTAATGATCTGTTATTTTGTGTGAGCACCCAGCGCTAAATAGCATTACTTGCCTCAAGCGATATTAGTCATTAGCAACTTAAGATCGTGCTCAGATAATCTGCAAACTGAAAAATTCGCACACATATCATGGAGAGTACACTGTGTATAAAATTGGTGAGGCGGTTGCAACCAAAGCTTTGTCAGCATGTTCCTGCCCACATTCTGGAGCTGCTCGGCAGTGACCATAATAGCTGGCTGGTGCGTGAAATGCCTCGCCCCGAATGTGTCAGCCTTGATTTTTAACAGCCACGTCATGACGTCTGTGTGATCATGATACGGGATGCAGAAGTCCCAGCTATAGTTTTTAAGGGCACTGGTTTTTAAACGTCATGTACATCACCGCCGCGCAGGTCCTGCTGCGTCATGTGGCAGCACAAAAAGAACCTTGAATTCTGTGCGACACGCAGTAGGCGTGCAGTCTTGCGACAACTAGCTGGAGAGTTAGTGTATGTTATTGTGTTTTTTTTATTAGCTCCTTTTTGTGTATATTCCACATGCTCAAAAAAGAATTAGATGAAAAATTAATGGACTGGAAAATGTCCCTCGAAACTCTTAAAAATTCCCGGAATGTCGTCTCCCTGTCCATTTATCATCCGATCAAACAGAGTAGCATCCTTCAACTGTCCTTTTACTGGAAATGTCTGTTGCACCCTTACTGATACATTAAATGATCTTCGTTGTCTTCAAGTATTATGGCAGCTATGTGTTTCACCATCTCCACTCTTTAACAACCACTCAATGACTTCCTACATCCCATCCTTAAAACTATCATCTCTGTGTCACGCCGGCTTCATTTCACATTGTAGTGCATCACTTTCATGCAAGTGTCATTGCACAGTTGTTAACAACCAAGGCTTTACCCATTTTGTGACCATACCCACATGCCAAGAGCTCCCCACACCCCCACTTGTCTGACTGTCTGGTGCTGGTGATGTCGTACACTTGTCTGACTCTCTGGTGCTGGTGATGTCGTACACTTGTCTGACTCTCTGGTGCTGGTGATGTCGTACACTTGTCTGACTCTCTGGTGCTGGTGATGTCGTACACTTTTGTCACTTTGGCCAGTGTAAGGTATGGAATAAATTGCCCAAAGCAAACTTAATGGGATTTTTATGCATTTCAGGTGATTAGCATGACCCCTGTGCATGGCTGACTAATTAGGAGTGTGAAGATTCTGTAGTAGTGGTGTCTACTGATATATATGCATTTAAAAGTAATTTGTTTTTAATAACTAATATGTCAGAAAAATGTCAGTCATAACATTCAGAATTAGGGCCAGCCTCAAGGCACATGGTGTCCTGGGCAAATAGAACTCAGCTGAACATTTCTTTTAACCCAGATGAAGTGTTGTTAAGCTGTAACAACAACACCTGACCTGAATTTGTTTAGATATACATTTTTTATGCTTCCTGGTGTTGGATGTTGAATATCTATTTTCTTTATCTTCTCAAAGGCATGTGATATAAACAGCACAGTGTAAGCAGAATGTTGACAATATCAAAACATTTTTCACACCTCGTTCCGTTGCTGTATACAGTGCTGTTTATTAGTTACCAACTGATCAAGTGACAAAATATATATCTTCCGTTTGTATTAATGCTTCTATCGAAAACATATTATGAAAAACATGAAAGTAAGATGTTCAAAAGGAAATATCTGCTTACATATGTAAAATGTGATCATATCCTGCCCATTCCACTATTGTAGCTTCAAGAATGAGCTTGAAATACCCCAACATTATAATCCCACAATTCCAGATGTATGAAAGTACAGCCAAAAACTTTGTACTATAGCATTACTGACTAAGTTCACTGTGTGTCAAAGGTCAGAAATAGACACAGTAAAGGTCATAAAAATAATGAATTAAAGACCTGGTATTTTGTGAAACAGCTGTCAGTTTGGTACTTCTTTGCAGAGCACGATGTGTTTATAAGTTGTTCTTTGGCTGGCATCTGTAATTATTTTTGTTACATATGATATCACAGATTAGATTATAGACACTGGCAATGTTATCATTCATATATGTTTTTATACTGTTTTTGTATTTTTTGTGGAAAACTTGCCACTTGCCTACAGAATCTGTGAGCATTAAATTTGTCTGATATAACCTCAAAGTTTCCTGTCATCTTCATGTCTGTAGTTGCCAACAGTATTTTATATAAATGTATAGATATGTTTATGCTCCTCTCTGTGTATGCAATTTCACTGGCATAGCCAACATGGTTTATTACTTGTTGCCATGAAACCAAAAACTTACAAATAAAAATAAAAAAATTGCATGGTTGCAATGCTATGCAACTTTTGTTAAATAAATATTCTTATGTTAATATGAACATTTTTTAAAGATATATTACCATACATCCCTTCAGGACACCACAGTATGTGCTGATTCCTCACGAGTTTGCATACTGTAAGTTTAAAAGTATGGTGTTGGGGTATCCTTCAGTGACATGATGTTGATACCAAATTTTGTTAAAATATATGAAAACTGTTAAGCTGCTTAAGAAGATTATATCAGACACACAGGCAGCATGGCAAGTGCATATACCGAAAACAAAATATCTAAAAGTCTTATTAGCAGGAACAATTAACCAGTCAGATAAAAAGAAGTAGGCACTGGTCATTAGCCTCTCAGGTACATATGTAGATGAAGGCATTCAAAATAAGGGTCCTCAGGTAAAGATTTTGGACCTAGGAGGGAGGAAGTAACAGGAAGATGTATAAAACTATAATGTGAAGCTTCATGATTTGTAATCCTCACCAAATATTAGTAGGCTGGTCAAAATGAAGGAGGAGATTTGGGTGAGGCATGCTATTCATACTGGTAAAAAGAGAAACACAGTTTTGGTGGGGACTCCCTAAGGAAAGTGACTGCTTATAAGACCTAGGCATAGATGGATGATAGTGATTCTTTCAAAAGTTGGATGGCAGGATGTGGACTGGATTCTTTTGGCTGAGGTTAGGGATCTGTGATGAAGTGGGTACAGGAATGAAACCTCTGTGTTCTGTACAATGCAATTTCTCGACTCCTTCTGCCTCGGTTTTGAATTCAGTACTGGTGGATGTGAAAACACTTCAATCTTGCGACACTCTTACTTCTAACAGTGCATTCTTAGACGTTTTTAAAGTATTACAAATTTTGTTTGAATGCATTTTTTGCTGGATTAATGATATTTGAGGGATGAATTTATTTAGTCAGTAACATGAAAGTGGGCTAATTTCTTAGAGCATTTACTTTAATTTGGTATTGACTCCAGGATACTAAATCGCATGTGTTAACTAGGTGGTGAAAACAGTTTTGGAAAAATCCTAATGTTACAAACTCTGTAATTACAAACACTATTACACATACAGGGCAATGATATATAGTCAACCTTGGAAGGTACTTTTAAACAACTGTGCCAGGTTTTGTAAGTTAAAAAATTGGCCCGCTTTCATCTTAGCAGTTAATGAGGTACATTTGCGGCATCGATTTATTACATCATGAAAACTACGTACATATTTCTCTTATATTACAATTCATACGATGATATTTGGTAATGTCGGGCACTATCGGCACCAACTTCATTCATAATTGTGTTTGATGTGCTTCCATAATTTCTGTAAATAATAATAAAAGGACAAGGTTATAAGTGAATTATAGGAAATACCGTTTGCTATCACATGAAACACAGTACCACCACAGCAATCTTACCCCATGATTGATTGAATCGAAAATGTACTCCGACGTCACGTCAAAAGCACGCTCGAAAAAAAATGCTCCCAGCATTATTGTTGCTGCAAAAGTTGATGTTTTTCTGAAAAGAGGATTGTACAATCTACCTGCTATTGCAGCCATTTTTCCACAACCACGAGCTGGAACCGGAACTGGGAGGTGTACGGTTATAAACTTCATGTATTATTTTCTTTAATATTTGTTAGTGGCAATGATTAATTTTAACTAAAATATTAAAGTACTATTTGAATTTCTGTTCCATAGAAATAATATATGTTAGATGTTTTCGAGTACAATACTCAATAGATTATTCAGTGACATAGACTGCCAAGATGGATGGCATGTATCGTGTGATTGTTATGACAAATATGTGTCATCTCAATTAGTTCGTTTTTGTTCATAGTGTGACGTGACCTATAGTATTAACAATGGGAGCAAAAGATTCCAAGCCATGTTGTATAACATACGAAGAGGCTGTCAGGAGGGGTTAGTATATTAAAAGTTACTTGAACGAACCGTCTGCTAGGACCGTGAAATTGGCAATATTTTGCCAATAAACTTAAGGAGTTCTGAAATTCATATACACTGTGGCATAATTTGCTTTATTACAGTTACTGATGCGGAGCTTAAACGACTTAAAGAGGCATTTAAAAGAGTTTCCACCCTTAATGGTTGCATAACCAAGCAGTCGTTTATAAAGGATGTTTTGGGCGAAGGAGTGCCCACACCAGTGGCTGAGGTTTGAACTTTGCTCTTCTTATGTTTTCATTCCTTTAGTAGGAACGTGAAGTTGTGTTATTTAAAACATAAAAGAAGCTGTCGATTCTAATTAAACTTTCTGTTATAGTACATCTTTAGTGCTTGTGGAGGAACACAGAAAGGAATTGCTCTTAAAGACTTACTGTGTGGTCTTGTGCTTCTGACCAGAGGGCGAGAGGAAGAAAAGTTAAAGTGTAAGTAAATGAATTACTCTAGAAATGAAGGTAATTGTTATGCATTTTTAAAAAATAACATTTGCCTTTCTGCGTTTTTCAGTTCTCTTTGGGCTTTATTCTAATGAAAGTGGAAGTTATGTTGTACGTGATGAACTTCAGCGTATGCTTCAAGCTTGTGAGAATGGTTATGTTCCTGATTCCATTGCTAGTCTTTTCTCAGAGGTGAGTAAAATAAGAAACTGCTTGTTCATGTTATGGATTAGTGGTAATATCTGGTGTGGGATATTTCACTGTAACAATGTACAGTGTAATATTGCATGGGACATTCTGCTTAATTTTCGTCACTAGCAGGTGGTTGCTTGAGACTGGAATGAAAATTGACTCTAAATATGAAAAAGATGCACTTTGAAATGGTGTTTTAATAGTTTGTTGTTTGGTGTTGGAAGTGCTGTTCATATTATTTGTGCACCTTGAAAGACAGAAGCACACAACCTCATTTTTAAGTGACCATGATTACCTTGGATTCAAATATTGTAACCTTCTGTACACTAATTGACAGCATCACAAAGCATCTAAGGCACCATAGTTAATATTTATTAAGTGAAACATTTGTGTTTTAGTTTGTCAACAAGTACAATGTTTCTGGATGTTTTAATATTATTGGGTGAATGGGACCAGTTTGTCATGACAATTGTTGGCTACCAACTTCTGAACTTTAATAGTAGCATACTGTTTCACAAAATTTACATTGCAGTCGTAACATTGTCTGAGGATTTACACCTTCTGGGATGTTCGGCTGTGTTGAGGGTAAATAGTACTCCAGCTTCTGAGGATTATAGCACCTTTATCTTCAGGGTTAAACATTTCAGAAAGAGTCTGCTATTCTTGGACTGCTTGACTCTGAAGATGGAGTTCCTCTGTCACTTCAGAGCATCAGGAGATATATAGCTAATGACACAGCATAACATTCTATAGGACTTGACTCTTCAGCAACACTGTAATGGGAACCTTAAATTTTACACATAAATGTTATCAGTTATATGTTCCTGGACCTTGTTGTCTCACTCTGAGCGAAGGACATGTGTTGAGATTGTTGGAAAACAAAGTGTGAAGGAGAATTTATTATCCAGACCAACAAATGCACAATATATATTAATAATATTTTTTGTATTGTTATCACTTCTACATGTTTCAATGTGTCTGCATTATCTTCAGGGGTCTTAACCTTGTGCTTTGCTTAGTTACAAAATTATTAAAATTGAAACTCAATAAAATTAGTAGATTAAATATTCACTGGATCATTGTTGAATGATAAAATACAATCTGTAAAACGTTAATAATGATAACACGTGGAAGTTGTTTGTTTGGTTGCCGCATATACAATCTGGACAGTCTTAGGGGTGTAATCCCCCTGTTGGTGTTTCCTGTATGCTGGGATAATGAGATGTGAGAAGGTAGGCCTGTGATAGGCTGGTTGATTGCCCAAGGAACCTCACCAGATATCTGCAGATGCAATTCAGAATCTCAAGAAACAGGGGGAGGGGGTGTTGGACAGAATTCCCCTGTTATAATAACATAGAGACACATAATATTAAGGTATTTATGTATTCTTAAAAGGCATACATCAGTATAAAGAGGGAAGTTATTTGGCTTAGTTTTAAGAAGAGTGCCTTAACCCACTGGTGGAAGAATTAAGTGTGCAGTGTGCTCTCCAAAAAACCCAAAATTTAAGTGACCACCATTACTTTCCGTGTTGTTGGCAGTGACTTTAGTTGACATTTGGTTTTGTCAGCAACACGCTGCATGTTCAGTGTAGATGACTTTAGGCACCAAAGGGCTAACTTAAATTTCCCGAATTACTTTTGAATTGAAAGAGAGGCTGGCTGGAGATGGGTGCTAATTTGTGTATGCTGGAGAAGGAAGGAGAAGGAGGAGGAGGAGAAAATATATGAAATGTAAACAGTGAAAGGTGATGATTATGAGAAAAGACATCATCATCATCAGTGCCACCTAAACTGAAAATACAAGAATATTCAACTCAGTAGAAATAACCAACAAGATGCAACCTTGTATTAGAATTTATTATTCCACCGTTCATTGAAGGCTTAACATGTTTCAAGCGGCACACCGCTCATCATCAGGAGCTCTAACTGTATTTGCAGCCTCTGGTTTACATACGCATGTGGTGACCAGCCGTAGTCAAGCCTGAGTGGGAACTGGGCTGGCCATAGTCAAGTCTTAGTAGGAACTGTTCCTGATGATGAGTGGTATGCCACTTGAAACATGTTGAGCCTTCAATGAACGGTGGAATAATAAATTCTAATACAAGGTTGCATCTTGTTGGTTATTTCTACTGAGTCATACTGCGATGCATGGATCCATGAATATAAAAAAAAAAAATATTCAACTTTGTTATGTTTTGACAGGCTTCAGACATTCTGGCATGTGATGCTGTGTCAGTGGATGAGTGGTTCCCGACATTTTGCAGGACTGTGATGCCTTCATTTTCAAGGGTCAAGCTGTCCAAGAAGAATAGCTGTTTTTCATGGACTACTGACCCTGAAGACCAAAGCATCACAATCCTTCAAAACACTGGGAAGCATTCACTTCTCACCCAGCAACACAGCTGCACATTCTGGAAGACCTCAGTCATTAGCATGGCCACTGTGAGAACCTGGAATCTCACACAGTTACATTTATACCACACTACACAGTGTCTCATACCACATTACAGCAGTCTTCATTGTTATTTTGTTTCCTGGGGTACAGTTTTCAGACCGTATGTTAGGAACTGAAATACTGCTGCTGTCTCCCTGGGTATCTGTTGCTGTCTTGTGCTGTACAGTGCAGTGCTGTTAAAGGTGTAACTCATCAGTCATAGCCCTACAGACTGAACGTTTCACCTCACCGTGTTCCCTTCACATACAACAAGCATGTCCAGTACTCACTGTTTTTTTTCTCACCGCTATTTGCGGCAAGAAACTGCCATCTGCAGGTGATTACATCATAAATATAAGTACTAAATATTCTTGTTACAATTACAATGTGTCTTGGCATTTATACATTAGGAATAGTAGTATAGTGATGGGCAGTTGTAGTGAACTGCAACTGGTGGGGATCTCACTGCATTCTTTTGTGCATTTTTTTTTTTTTTGCATAGGATTTAAAGATAGTATAATGCAGAGGTGCTGAGCAAATGTTTTATTTTGAACAGTCATTTTTAATATATACATTAGTGATATTACCTGAAGATGGCTGTTTCCTGCTGAAACAGGTAGTGGGACATAAATAGTGAGTTCTGGATACTTGTCGTGTGTGAGGAAAACATGTGGTAAATCACACGTTTTTGTGCTGCGTGTTGCTGAGGTATGAGGCCATATGTTATAGCTAAAACAGCATTATTATGTCTAACTTGCAGTATAAAGTAAATATTGTAGTACAGATGGTTTGTCCTTATTGAACAAACCCAGGCTGTTTTATTTGTTGCATTATGTCACATATTACATTGTGCTTTTACTAAGAAGCCCGTATTTCTGTTAATTACTTTGATAGTGATTGAAGTTAATGTTGGAATGATATGGTGGGGTTCACACTGAGAATGAGACATGAATTGCTGCTCAGCTAATATTTTGCTGCACCGATTTATGTAACAACGTGTAGTAGTGATTAGGCTTCTGCTGCATGTTTGGAAGGTTCCAGATCTGTATCTCTGCCTGGAGACTGTCTATTGTGCCATTTTTTAAAAATACTTTTCTGTGTCTCTTATGGCCTCATTCTTTGAGTTTATCATTATTAATTATTTTGTCCTATGACCATACACTTCATTATATTCGAACTGTTAGGTATGTGAAGAACTTCACAGGCTGGTTTGTCTTGAGATACTGTGTGCAGGACTGTGACCTGTTCCTGTGACATGTAAATACACATTTTGCTATAAGGTACTGTGTCTGATGTTAACTGTCAGAAGGGGACAGTTGACATACAAAAAATTGGATTTAGAAGGGACTGAATTAGAAGTTAAATTTTTAGAGATGATTTGGAATTTTGAATTTGTTAGTAAAGTTGGAAGAAAAATTACTACAATGGTTTGGCTGTGTAAAGTTTTGGGTAAACTTAGAATATTGATTCAAATAAATCACCAACCAGATGCAACAATTTTCCAGTTTATTTTCTGACGTTTATTTACAGCTCAACATGTTTCGGGCATTTTCCCGACCATCATCAGGAGCTCAACGACTGCAGTGGCAGCCTCTGGTTTTACCTTTGTATCGTGGTGACGGTCGTGCTGTGTTCGTGGTCGGGCAGG
>Ga0268261_10004301_pt1 | contig 10649 bp, 4 predicted proteins | sample TergutNc150P1_FD_190353 | JGI IMG/M metagenome (GOLD analysis project Ga0268261, IMG submission 190353) | Nasutitermes corniger P1 segment gut microbial community from laboratory colony in Florida, USA - Nc150 P1 (SPAdes) (version 2) | ecosystem: Host-associated > Arthropoda: Insects > Digestive...
CACTCGTCCAGAGGAGTCCTGCCGACTGTGCTGCGTCGTCGTGTGTGATCTAGAAACATCAAGAATGGGTGCTCCATATATATATATATGACATTAGTCACCTAAGGGTTAAATATTCCGTTTACATTGCATCATTTATTTATACCTTGGGAGGTGCAAAGAAAAACAAAATAGAGACGACTGTAAACTTGTATTAGTAAAACGTAAATTGCGACTGAGGGGGTTAGATGTTCAGAAGCTTGTGAATATGAGCTGCGATAACATATTGGTGACTTACCTGTGACTAGACTGAACAGAGATGATTGAATTCACAGGTATAGAGGGAAGAACCATTTTATTATGTTTAGAATTCACAAATTTGCCCCAGAGTGAACTGCAAAAGTCTGCTAGGATGGCAGGATTACACTGGACAACAAAGATTTTGTCCCATAAGGAAAAATGTCTGTTTCTGATATATTTTTGGATGCTGAATTCAAATATGTTTCCAGAATTTTTCTGTCACCCCCACCTTTTTTGTTGCATCAGACTATGTGAAAGCACAAGCCTACATACACGTCACTGGGGGCCTGTAGGAGGTAGTCTGGACATATAACAAGCAAACAGTCACATCATACACGTGTAACTAACAGTCCTCTGATGGTTGCTGGCCAGAGCTCGGTGTGTTACCGTCTCAGAAGTGCATAGTGTTTGTTCCACCATTAATATGCCAGGAAAGTGCGTAAATTCATTGGATCAATTCTGCTACATCTGCGGTGAGACATTCAAATCCTGAAGACGGTCTTTCACAACCCTGATTAAGAAATGCTATGAGCATTACTTCGGCTGCTAAGTGGGTGATCAGGACAAGAGTTGGGCTCCCCATTTTTGTTGTGTGATGTGTCCCAGGCACCTCGCGGCATGGGCGAAAGGTTCATATATGCCTTTCGCCATTCGTATGGTTTGGAGACAGCCCACAGACCATGTTTCAGATTGCTGCTTCTGCGTGACTGATATCACTGGTGTAACAGCAACGTCCAAACACACCTTTCAATTTCCTAATTTACCATCTGCGATGAGGCCAGTACCTTACAGTGTGGAGTTACCTGTGCCAAGCCCACAGACCATGTTTTAGATTGCTGCTTCTACCTGACCAGTATCACTGGTGTAGCGGCAACGTCCAAACACACTGTTCAATATCCTAATTTACCATCTGCGATCAGGCCAGTACCTTACAGCGCGGAGTTACCTGTGCCAAGCCTCCCATAAATCCAACCCCTCATCCATGCCTCGGGGTACCATAGATTCGTACTCTGCTCTACCCTGGGTCACGTGGGAGGCGGTAACAGTTGTGGAGGGTATACCCTGATGGGGGTTGCCACAACACATGCTGGCTAACAGTGGCTCTAGGGAACATGGAGGGGACTCCCTTACCAGCGACTCTGAGGGAAAGATAAAAAGATGTATATTAAATGAGAAGTAAAAATGCCCTGTAAGTGGGTATCTCTCAGCAGGGACCCCATCAGGGAACCTGGAGGGGATTTGCTTGCCAGAACTCTCTGAGGGAAAAGGGTAGCCTATCTGGGTTCCTTTTTTGGACCCAGAGGACATTAGATTTTAGGAAATGTACTGAGGGGGAAACCTCAGTCCACATTTTGTGTGTGAGTGAGGCCTTGGCTTCACTCAGGTATATATATTGGGGGTTCCTTCTTTCTGGAACCTGAGGATATTAGAAAAAGTAAGTATAGGGGCCATCTGGAACTTTGCTAAAGGAACAGGGCGCCTCTAATTTAGTATGGAATATGGGGCACAAAGGGCCAGTCTTAAGGCCTAGGTGCACCAGGCCCAGAAGGGCTCAAACCCAAATACTGTTTATTCTATTCTATTCTATTCTACCTGTGCCAAAGCCTCTGACAAACATGACGCTAAATGACAGTGAGTCAAGTAGGCCAAGCTAACAACAGCAAGGATTGTGATCCAACATTTGCAGGAGGCTGTTCTTCCAACGCACGTGCTGCCTCAAGGGGACCTGAATGATATCGTGCACACTTTGAACCTGTCAAAGAAGCTGCTTGAACTTTTAGGCTCCAAGTTAAAGGGCTGGAATCTTCTGCACCAGGACTCTAAGGTGTGTTGCGGTTGGCACCATGAAGAATTCAAGGATTTCTTCTCTCAGGAAGACGGTGTCGTGTTTTGCATTGACGTTTGTTCCATTATGGAAGTTCTTGGCCACGAATATAACACAGATCAATGACGCTTGTTGATTCGTCGAAAGTGATCTTGAAGGTGGTTCTACTCCACAACAGAAATAGATTCCTTTCCGTTCCTTTGGCTCATGCAGCCAACATGAAGGACCATTCCTTATGAAAGCATGAAGCTACGGTTGGGAAAGATAAAATGTGACGAATTTAAGTGGAAGTTACCTGGTATGTGGTGGTCTGAAGGTTGTGGCACCGTTACTCAGAATGCAACTCGGATACACAAAATAATGCTGTTTCCTGTGCAAGTGGGACAGCCAGGACAAGAAGATTCACTATGTAAATAAACTGTGGCCTAAACAAACATCAATGATGCCAGGAGAGAAAAATGTCAATCCTCCCCCTCCCAGAGAAAATTTATCTGCTCCCTTTCCACATAAAGCTGGGCCTCACGAAAAACTTTGTGAATGGTATGGATAAAACCGGCCATGGATTCCAGTATGTGAGTAATAAGTTCTCAAATGTGACACAAAAATCAAGGAGGGTATATTTATAGGACCCCAGATCAGGGAACTGATGCAAAAGACAGTTCGATGAAGACCTGAATGAGACTGAAAGAAATGCATGGTTGTCATTTAAGAAGATTTGCAAGGACTTCTTAGGAAATCACAAAGCAGCGAACTATCAGGTTGTTGTGCAGGACCTGTTGACTTCGTACAAAGCTATGGGATGCAATATGAGTCTGCAAATCCACCCTGGAGTCACACTTGGATTTTTTCCCACAAAATCTCAGTGAAGTCAGTGACGAACATGAAAGATTTCACTAAGACATTATGGCTATGGAAAAGCTGTACCAAGGCAAGTGGACCTCAAGTATGTTGTCAGACTATTGCTGGACACTGAAGAGGGACATACCTGATGCCAAATACCAGCAAAAGTCATATACCTCTACATTTTAGAGGAACGTTTCTGCCTGTTTCATGTGCACATTAAGTACCATTTTGCACATTTAAATTCCTCTATCTTTGAAACCCTGCGTGATAGAAAAATTCGGTATACATACCTGAATTCAGCATAAAAAGTACTAAGTTCACCTGCTGAAGTGTGTGGGACAAAAAAAAAAGTTAAATTTTGTTGACCAGTGTTACTAGTACAAAAAAGAAAGTACAGTGCTGTGCAGTCCAGATGCTGTACATGCTACAGGTACAGTAAGAGTGGTATGTTATTGATGAAGGTTAACACTGACAGGAATTTCTGTTACTTAACAGGCAACAGATGACAAGTTCCATGACTGAGTTTGGAAAGAACATTTTATTCAGGAAATTATGAGCCGAAAGCAAGCGCATGTACCTAGCGTATATACGGTTCTCTCCCATTCATGCAGTGTGCCCCACCTGTCTAAGCCGCCTTCCCACAATTCCAAGGCAACAGTAACACATGAAATGAGAGGCTTCACTTAAGTTGAATTATGATTTGGAAAGTTCAAGGATATTTCTGGAAAACACTATCCATATTTTGAGTTCAATGGATTCTTTTTGTGTGTGTGCGCGCGCGCGTGTGCCATATGCACGCGAGACATTTGTGACAAAGCAGCAGATCATTATACAAAACTTTTTTAAACTATATTCTATTGCAGTATTTTACCACAGTAAAGAATTTTTGTGATGATGATAAACAAATGTTTTGTTAAATATTAACCCACATTTGATATTTATACACTTGACTATAATTTGTATTGACTGAATAAGAGATGTGTATATATGCAGCATTGTAAGATTGGTGTTCAGCAGTTTTAATTTTAATGATCTGAATTTGCAACTATATACCCTGGTTAAACATTGCAGTTAGTGAAGTTGTGTAAAAGAGAACACCCCATGAACCAGTTAGCTGGCAAAAATACTGCTGGTCCTCTGACATACAAGTAAGAATTTGCAGTCATATCAGAAGTTGTGTGAATTCATAATGGGGAAATTCTCAAATTGGAGCTTAATTCACATTTCATGGTGTCATTTGGCTAAAATGCACGACACACAGACACTGTAACTTCTATATATTTCTAGCATTTTTCAGCACACATTTTCCTGTCAAGTGTACACACAACTTTAATTTTCAGAATTTGAGATAAATTCAGCATTCAAACTACTGTGTAACCTTTCAAGTACAGTCATATTCTTGAAACAGTCCTGCAGATTAATGACTTGCAAATTGGTATTTATATTAGCAGAAGATAGCTGATATTTGATTCTGTTACATAACTGGTCACCTCAATGCATCACTTACTGGGAAAGGAATATGGGAGAATTATGGAGGTTTATATAATGATTGAATACACACTTTCTCAGTGTGCCTTTTCCACTTTTGTTCCTGTATTATGACTTGTACAGTTATTTATTTAACCTTCTGTAATATACACAGTAACATCTGAATTATAGGCTTTGTAGTCCTGCCAAATATTCATGTAATGAAACTTCAATATAATATCAACCACCAATTAGACATACTTTTTTACTTATGGAATTATTTAGTATAAACCAGTGTGCAGGAGAAGGCAATGGCAAACCACTCCTGTACAGCTAAACTTGCCTAGAAAGTCCTTCGTAGGATCACCAGGAGTCTAAGCAGACTCAACAGTCTACTACTAATGTGCACTTCACCGCGGACACATGGCATGTCTCCCCCCATCCACTGGCAAGGTTGCCCCTGTTATGAAACTTGCATCATCACTGGCCAAAAAGGCAACTGCCCGAGCTACTTCATCTGGCTGTCCTGGACGACCAAGTGCATGGGTTTGCTTGCTGCGTTCCAGAAACTTCTCATAAGCTTCCAAGTCTGTTCCTCCACGTTTATGTAGTTCAGTTATCGTCACTCCTGGATTTACACTGTTGACACGCACTTTCTTGGGAGCCAAATCTAAAGCAACACAACGAGTGAACTGATCTACTGCAGCCTTGGACATGCAGTAAGCCAAAACACCCGGAAAAGATCTCATTCCATTCACACTGGACACATTTACAATACTTCCTTTGGTCTCTATTAAGTATGGGACAGCCAGCATTGTTAAATGGTACACTGACCTCACATTAGTGTTGAAGAGCATGTCATACTGTTCCAGTGATGTGTCCTCAATGCTTCCAGCCCCCAAGATTCCTGCATTATTGATCAAAACGTCAAGCTTACCAAAGTGTTTAACTGTCAAGTCCAAAATTTTTTGTGTGTCTGCTTCATTAGTAAGATCACCAGTAATTAAAAATGGCTTTGGTTGATCTCCTGATACTAGACATTGACCTGCAACTTTATTCAGGTTATCAGCATTGCGGCCAGTAAGCGACAGGCTTGCTCCCAATCGAGAGAGATGCACAGCAGTAGCTGCCCCAATTCCAGAACTTGCTCCCGTTATTAGTACTACCTTTCCACTGAATGCCATCACTAAAAAAATAAAAGACATTTTCTCTTCATTTTCCTCACAATGACAGAATATAAACTTAAGGCTGTCCCTTTAGCTTAGATCACTTACTGTAGATTATGTAAACACATTGCTACTACACACTACTCTCTGTACTTCTAATTTACTGCCATCAGTACTGCTAGCATGATGGCCATGTGAACTTTCAAGGAGGAAATATTAGTACAATGTAATGTATGGGTGAGGGGAAGCTGTCACTATTCTTTAGCATCATGTCATGATGATGACTAAGGAATGTGGCTAAACCATGGTACTTGAAAGAGGTAAGGGGCCAACTGCTCCATGCCCATGATTCACAAAATAGACAGCTGGGAAGGACCTACAGTCACCACTGAATGTAAGATCCTCAAATTTAGTATAGTAACACACATGCTCTTCCTCTCTTCATGCACATATTTAAGGAGAGAATTTCTACCAAATATAAATCTCAAATAAAAGGTCAGAAACTTCAACCCAAGACCCTTAAGCACAGACAGGACAATAATATTACAATGTACCTTACAGAACTAGGGTGTTACAGTTTGGCCTTTATTCATCTGGTTCAGGATAAACCAACTGGGTACCATACAAAGGGTGAAACAACTATCAGCTTTACAAAAAGGTATCCTTCACCATGGAATTGGCCACGGTCGTTCCGAAGTTATTCATCATTACCACATTTTAAACACTGGCAAACGCTGCGTAATGGTTTTTAAATTCTTGTGGCAGAATTTTTTTTTAGAAAAACGTGCCGCATTTTGGGGTTATGTAAACCAGACCGATTTTCTGGGGGTGTATGCAACCGTATGATAAGCCCTAAAACAACTGTACGTATGAAGTTCGGTAAGTATGTTTCCGTTTTTTCCTGCAAAAATATTCTTCCAGCAACCCAGCGGCAAAGAGAAGGAGGCTTGAGGCCAGTTGCACCATGTAATTTATGGTGGTGCTTAACCTGCAATGTCTCTTTCCCGCATGTGATTACCTTAGCTCACGTGTGTCTTGTAAAAATGTAAGCTTTCTTCCTCACCACTTTACTACTTTTACAATGGTTATGAGCACAGATCATATATGACGTTATGTGCAAACTGTACCGTTGGCATGTACGACGCTACGTCACAGCGTGCACAGCAATCGATTCGTATTCGTAGTATCCATGATTGCCATATTCCGTGAATCAGCTCAGCACTCATAAGCATAGATCATTTCATACGACCACTTTTTATCTGTGTAATTAAGCAGTTCCTGATCATGTGCTCAAGATGATACTGGTTCATGTGCTCAAGATGATACTGGTGCATGTTAAGCGAATTGTTTAACATCTTCAAGTGCACATGACAAATTAAGTTGTCGGCCTTTATTTCCAGTGAACGTGAATATTTGTAATAAATTTTGTTACTTTCACACGTAGGTTACTTCCGATTCGTACAGTGGATATATTCATTAATTATGTAATATTGTATACCCACAGTCATAATCTTGTGAACATATTAAATATGCAACATAAATTATTACGTTTGGTGAATAATGGTTTGAAGGTGTTGGAAGAGTATGCGTGGTTACTGGATTCATACGTACTGGTAAGTATTGGGTGAGCTGGAATTGGTTTTTCAAAAATATAGTTCCTTATTCGGATTAGCGGGTGCAGATTTTAAATGCCAAGGAATGTGACAGTAAGGTGTTTCAAAATATTGTCGTTACTCTGAGGTTAACTGTATGAGATATGGTGAACTGTATAAATTTGTTAATGTATGTAGGCTGCATGTTGAACTATACTTGCTTTGGGACGTAGCCGGAGTCACGTGTATGACTGATTGAAAAGAATAAAGAATAAAAAAACATTTTTTTTAAACCGTGGAAGTACATGGCAAGTACGTTTTAGGTTAGATTCAGGATTGAGTGAAATTAATACACAGTAAAATGTACTCAGAAGTAGTGACGAAAATTTAATCTGTAACTTGGCAGCAGAAAAATGTTTAGTGTGACGTACGTAACAGATGGCATTAACTGTTGAATGGTAAAGCTTTATCTGACAGCTGCACTGGTACCCCGTCTCTTACCCATGAAGGACTCTATAGTAGCCCAAGTTTCAAAGGGGATGAAGTACATTTTTATGTGACTGCTTAGTCTAATAAGAACGTTTAAGCTCATTGGCATGGGGTTAGTGATCTGAGAATCCAAATGTTCATACGAACATATACAAACAAGGCAGTGATTCTTCTGGGCCTGACACTTTAGTGTCATAATATACATTCACTGCAGGTATATTAAGAGTCTTTTTTATGTAGGGGGAGGGAGGGGAGACCACTGCTTCTAATGAGGATCTGAACGTGCTGGTATCATTCATGTAGCCTACCAGCTAACTGCTCTGCCATTAAAGAAGCACACCTCCAAATTTCTAACTTATTAGGAAGAACAGGCAATATAGAATTAAACCAGTCCTCTGCTTATTTAATGTCACTAAGTTTATTTCTATGGCCTTATCTTAAGAATACAGTTAAACATCCTTTTCAAACTTGGACTTAAAATTGTGGTGGAAACAGAAACCTCACTGTCTAAACTGTCTGGATATTATAGGTGAGTTTGCTATACGTGTACATTCCTTCCTTGGTTGGTAGGTTGACATTGTAACCGTCATTGATGTGTCCATGTGGTATGTACTAAGGCGGTTGAGCGCGGTTACCAAGTGTTCTATGTGTGATGCGCACACTGAAGCAATCAAGCACAATTGTTGTGGTTACCAGAAATTTTCTGATTTCCCACTCTTTTCCTTTCATTGGTTAGTTGGTTTCCACATATCATGATCATATTGATAGTTTAAAACTATGTAAGCTAACTGCTAGTTTGTTGCTTGGCAGCCTTTTAATTTACACAGCAATCATTTTAAAATGCCACATGTCCAAATGATTTACATTTCTGAACAGGAATATGTATTAATAAGGTTATGTTAACAAACAAACAAATTCATTACTTAAATGCAGCTTCTATTAAGGAAAACCTTGGCTTTTGTGGTTGGTTGCCTCCTTTTTTATATATTTTCTGCAAAGACCACAGGAGATGGTACAGCATGTGGTACTGACCTGGAAACTTCAAGGCCTGCATCATCACTGCAGTATCGTTTCCCCCGAGAGAACAGAGTGTGTTTCCTTGATGTATGTCATGTGGTTTTGTTGGTGGTTTATAAAAATAATTGTAGAGCGTTTATATGTCAAAACACTTAGAGGTCATGGAATTGTTTGTTTCTTGTGATAGCCTTGTATGGAAGTTGTTTATTTAGGACCTCAGCATCTGCATTAGGGACAGCAAATTTAAGTCCAATCATCTGTCACCAAGAAGTGTGCAGTATGTAAGTAATAATAGGGGATCCGTTTCAGTTGCCCTGAGAGTGGTGTCATTCCTCAGAATATTATTACAAAGGAGCAATATATATATATATATATATATATATATATTTATATGTCAAAAGGTAGGGTGTTTGGTGCAGAGGTATACCATGTGTGGGTGGTTTGTTTAATATTTCAGTACAATTTCAACAAAAGCCTGGGTGAAGATGCAGTCTCTATACAAGGAATTTTTTTGCACTGGAAGTATGATCTGCAGTGGTGAATTCTGTTTTCAAAATTAGATCATGCAGAACTGCACATTTGCATAACCTGGCACCATTAACTGAAATGTTTTTTCCTGCCACTGTCATGCATGTGTGAAATCACAGCATATATTTGCACTGTTTGGCTGTGTATTGCGTATAACTGGTCCCGAACATTAGATATTATGTTGAATGGATAAGATATGTAATTTTTGTATTCCTCCGCTTTTTGATGGTGTACTACCAGCCAGACTGGAGCATACTGCAATGTTATTAGCATAAAATGCTGCATGTATTCATTCCTTTAGTGGATTTTGTAACATTTGTAAGGAGTGGTCACATTCCTATACATGCCATGAAAGCATATGTGGAAGTGGAAGTGGAGTTATTTCCATGCATTCTTAGCTCTGACACTAGATGGAAGTGAGTATCAGCTTCACATGCAGGCCACTTTACCCCCCAGAGAAAGAGAACACAAAACTGGGTTGACTCCAGAGCTGATCTGGGTACCTTGGAGAAGAGAATTTTTTTTTACTCGTGTTTGTAATCGAAACACAATTCCTTAGTCATTGAGCGTGTAATTAGCCACAATACTGACCACACCACCCTGGCTGCTAGGAGTCTGTAACACTTTGGTTGAAAAAGGTAAGAAAGGATAGTTTTCAAAATCTGGAAAGTAATATTTTGTCAGTCTGTTATTATTTCAGGACTATTTCACTGAGTGTCACTGGACTAAGCTGCCAACCAGCTGGAGGTTAACATTAGAAAATATCGAGCCCCAGGAACTTGGAATATTTTTAACTCAGAATAAAATTTCTGAAAGGTAAGAATGCATATATTAATGTGTTTTGTGTGATTTGCAGTTAAACATCATTTGTTCCGGTAAACATCATTAACTGTTTGGTCTTTGTAATAGAGACGCTGTGTGTTTTTTTGAGAGGTATGGGTTGAATTTTTAAATATTACTGAGATGAACTTTGTACTTCAAAAGGTTAAACTCTGCTGTCTCTGGTTACTTATGTGTTTTTTAAACCTAAGTCAATGTAATATTAAAATACATGTATGTCAACTTTACAGCCAGAGGGTGTGGCCGTTGTCCTTGCTGGCCCTCCATACTACTGTAGTGTATTTGTCAGTACCACGTGAACAGATCCACTTTGGAAGTCACATGAAAGCAAACGAACTCTTGAGTGATGAATTGAACTGTAGAAGTAATCTGTTAAACCAACCAAGTTTAGTTTCTGAGGATGTGAGGACTGAGAGACAGTGTTCAGAGGTAGAATGGCAAATTCCAGAGAAGGTGCCACACCTTCATCATCCAAAACTGCACCATTTGTTCACAAAACATGTGAAGCCGAAAAAGCAGCATGAAGTGTCAAGAATGGCGGAGGTATGAAAAGAAGTGTAACTTCGTCTGTTTATTTTCTTACAGTGTGTGTGTGGGGGGGGG
>Ga0268261_10004302_pt1 | contig 10648 bp, 8 predicted proteins | sample TergutNc150P1_FD_190353 | JGI IMG/M metagenome (GOLD analysis project Ga0268261, IMG submission 190353) | Nasutitermes corniger P1 segment gut microbial community from laboratory colony in Florida, USA - Nc150 P1 (SPAdes) (version 2) | ecosystem: Host-associated > Arthropoda: Insects > Digestive...
GTTAGTTAGTTAGTTAGTTAGTTAGTTAGTTAGTTAGTTAGTTAGTTAGTTAGTTAGTTAGTTAGTTAGTTAGTTAGTTAGTTAGTTAGTTAGTTAGTTAGTTAGTTAGTTAGTTAGTTAGTTAGTTGGTTTGTTTGTTTGTTTGTTTGTTTGTTTGTTAGTCAGTCAGTTACTTAAATTTTGTGAAATTCCAAGTTCTGAAATTAGTTTGGTTATTTTATCTCCTCAATAGGCATCATATAAGAGCAAGAATGTATGTTCTGCAATATTAATTCAATGAACGTGGAAGGCCATAAAGTCAAAAAGAAATCTAGCCTGCGAAACTTCCGCAGAAGACTTGAGACGACATCAGCGCTGCTATGGCAGCTTCAGATCCCGCGCCATAATAATGTTCTGGTACGAGGACAACCCACCAAGCTCCTCATCAACTACTGTGATTTTTCTCCCACCTTCCTGTTAATTCTACTCTTAAATTCTGTTTTCCCGTGTGTCTGATTGGGCCGGAATAGCGTAGGCGGCATAGCGACTGGCTACGGCCTGGACGGCCCGGGGATCGAATCCCAGTGGATGCGAGATTTTCCACACCCGTCCTGACTGGCCGTGGGTCCACTCGCCCCACTATACAGTGGGTATCGGGTCTTTTTCCGGAGGGTAGAAAGGCCGGGGCGTGGAGTTGATTTTCCACACCAATTTAGTGCTGAGGTTAAAGAAAGAGTAGAGCTATACCACTACTCCTACTCTGGGCCTTCATGGCCTATTTTATGGTAAAATTTACACGCATCTTTGAGGCACACTTGACCGGATATTGAAATGCTTCTTCCGATTTCGAGGAAAAGGGCGTTGGAAGATTAATTCCAGACACTCTTCTTATGGTTTTAGCAGAAGCTGCTGTTGAGTTACTGTCCGTGTTCGGAAGGTACCGTTTTTAATTCTCGGCTTGGAGAACGACTCTCTTAACCGGGTTTGCTGTCGTTCTCAATCACTGAAATGAAAATACTGGATATTATTTAAATTTAGTTCACGACTTTAGCTTCCATGTTCTTTCCAAATTCATTATTCACTGGTCAACCTATCATCTAATGTTTCTGGGCTACGGCTATTAAATCTGATATTAACTAACTTGGTGTATTATTATTCAATTAACTTTGTGTAGCTGAGTTTTCCTTGAGAAGTCGTTACCCGCTCGTCGTTCATGAAATCCCAGGTTTCATTAAGTTGTTTACAAGGGCCCGCCACTGACTCTGTCGACATTCTCTTTAAGTTGTAAACTTGTAATGTCGTATATTTTTCGTTGCTTAGATCAGTCTCAAGAATCCAGCCGACTCCCAGTGTAACATTCCGCGACGCGCTAGGTCTGTGACAGTAGGGGATTTGAGCATCATCCCAACCACCCAAGCTGGGCGGCACTACCCCTCAGCTGTCCGCGAATCCTTATTGAGTACATTGGCAGCTGTTCACCACACCTGCAATTTCTTTTGTTGCTCGTAAATGTAAATGCTCATTATTTATAGTGACTAGGCATAAACGGGAAGATCCCGCGAAGCGAGGTTTCTCTCCAAAACGGTCTGACCGGCTCTGGGGCCCACCCATTTCGGGAGACACCAAACTTCTTCCCGCGGGTGAAGCGTCCGGGACTTGAAATTGCACACTCACTTCCAACTAGCGCAAAGGTTAAGACTTCCTTTATATGAGGTTGAGGCTTCCTTTGCATGCCTTTCTGGTGTGCACACGGATTACTTTATTTGACGACGTTTTCAGTGGCTGAGATTTAGTCTATATAGCATAGAATAGTATGAATGTCGGTAAAAAAAATGAATCGCGAAAAAAAAGAACCTGAAGGAGGTGTCAGTTGTCTGTTTTAATGAATTATCCCGGTATTTAGGTGGAAAATACTGAGGAAATCCAAGAAGAAATCCAAACGTCAATACAAGTCACAAACATTGCCGCTTAACCCAAGCTGTTCTTGTAAATTCACGTATATAATAGCGGTTTTTTTGTTATTCTTCAAAAGCCGGAACGGTTGAGTTGGTATAGACACTAGGCTGTAGACTGGGCGACCGGGGAATTGTGGTTCGGTTTCCGGCAGAGGTACTAGATTTTCCTCTTCGCCAGCGCATCCAGACGGGCTCTTCAATCCACCCAGCCTCCTATTCAGTAATTACTGATAACTCTTTCCCGGGAGGTAGATTCGACTTGGATGTGAAGCTAACCACTCTTCTCCATCACGTGCCGAGGTTACTAATGAATGGAAGCTCCAGCTCCACTCTCCCATAGCCCTTCATGGCGCTCACAGATGCAACTGTGCCTTTACATTGTCCTTTACCTTAAATGTCACATAAGAGCGTTGTATTTAAGTTGAGAATTTCAAAGTTCTTCTGAAAATAATATTTGCAGTCTGCTGTTTTAGACATCACCAACAGAGACACAGCACATATGTAGTTCCTTTTCACACACACTCACTGCTCATCGTTGAAACATCAAAGGCCAACTCTACATAGCATATTGCCCCTCCTCCCCACAAATGGACTTTTAAAAACACCTGCTTATTGAACTTGTCCCAAAAAACTACCCTAGAACGTAACATATTATGGAAACATTCATCTGTTCCATATTTAATACGTATTAGCCCTAACACAGTCAAATAACAACATGCCAGATTATAGAGTACGTTTACAACTTTGAAATGATTTGATGTGGTTATTAAAAAAAAAGTCGCGATCTAATAGCTGGCAAATTAAATTCCGGGAACGCCGTCTACCAAGTTTCCAAGTCTGCTGCATTGTATACTAAAGGTACGTTCTGTCTTTTACCACAGATTATAGTTTACTAAGCGGTTACCCGAACATAGTCTTATCCGTGGATACCACGCTGTGGGCATGCCATGCTGCCTCTATCTTCAGTGTTGGTTTAGTTAGAATGCTCCTCCGAAATTTCGAAATTCGCGGACAGAACTAAACGGTGCCACCACTGAGGAGACCATAGTCTAAAATTTCCCTACGTGAAACCCTTAAATCTAATCATTTTCCTGGATGTAATGATGGACGTGCAACTTGGTCTTCGCCACTGAGGTACGAACTCAGTTTCAGGATGCGAGATTTCAAGCTTTCGCCGCTGTGTAGTTGAGGTCTTCGTTCGTATGGGATGTTACGCGTCATAGATTGGTAACCGATCTATGACGCGCAACACCCTAGAAGAGCGAAAGCCAAATCTTTGGGATGTTTGAGACCAGGGTGCTGCTAACAGGTTGAAGAAAACTGCATAAAGAAAAGCTCCATGAGGCTTCAACTCTTGTGGGCCGATAGGATTAGAGTCCGGGGTGGGGGTGGGCGTGGGAGGTGGGGGGATGGCAGTAATTTCTTTTTCAAGCAAGAATATATTCACGGTCTCTTTTTTAAACTTCAAGATGGGGTCACTGGTATTTCTTATTGGCTTAATTCTTCCAGCTGCACTATTGCCCTAGGATCAACTCGGCCTCTAAACATAATCGAGTATCAGGATTATCTCCTGATCTCCTAGGGGTAAAGGAGACCAAAGTTTAGGGCTGACAACTTTGCCACCTTCATGTGCCGATTGTCTACAGATTCTGGGCACCTCAAAATCCTGAAGCCGTAAGGACCTGTACTGGCCTGTATATGGAGTGCTTTACCTTTATCTACATTCAAACACAGGTCTAACTTTTATCACTTTAGGTTCAATAGTATTGATATGTATAATAATTCCTTTTTAAATTATAACATTTTGATTTTTCAAAAATAAAACCATTTGGGTCAGGGCCCTTTCTTCTCTCCCATGGGCGTATATTTACTCTTTTGCCAAACAGTTTCTGATCAGTGAAATATGGGTGGCCATGTGAGAAACAGTTGTGAATCGTTGGTAAGTGAAACACCCCACTTTTGGGGGATATTAATAGTACTTATTAACCCTCTGTTTCACTCTTGCTTTGTACTTCATTCTCTCACTCTCTGTGTTGGGGCATTTCATTTGAGGTGTGAATGATTTCTGCAGAAACTAGGCTAAGAAATACCTTATCATAGACCTATATAGATTCACAGTGCATACAACTGAGGTCAGTCAAAATAAACCCACTTAGAATTTTCATTTAATGTAGAAGACACTTTATCAGTGTTTGGGGTCTGGAGGCTCCCTGCAGCCAGAACAGAAGATTCGCTTCTGTATTCAGATTGTTTTGTTCAGTACCTGCTTTTAACTGCCAACTTCAGTCTGTGCTTTACTAGAATGCAACAGTGGGAATACCAATGCACCTAAAATTTCAAAGTGACAAAGAAATAGGATATTTTAAATACTGCAGGAAAAATTTAAGAATTCTGGAAAAATGGTGAAGGTTATATAGTTTCTAAAAAAATTGAAAATATTCAAGAAGAAATGTCAGAACATTTTAAAAACTAAATAAATCTGAATACCACTATTATTTTGTACTTCCATATTGAAGAACTGGGAAAAGTGTATTTAGACCTCTCCACACATATTTCGTTACCTTAGAAATTTCATCATTTTTTGCATTACAGAAAATGTCCACAGACTAGTTGTTATATTAGTAATAGACAATAAATATCAGTGTGTCCTGACGCCGGTCAGTGGTAATGTTGCCTGTAAAAAGCATGGCTGCTATGTCAGTAATTAGAACAGTGAGTTCTGTTGTGGGAATAGTTTAATTTCTCATAACATGATCATTTCATTTTTTTTTTTACTTGGGAATGCTAATGTTTGGCACATCAAGTGAAGACAATTTTATGACTCTCAAGATCAAAGGTGATGTTTTAATATTTACAGTTAACACTGCCAGGAGATCAGATGAGAGACTGACTTACAGAGAGAGTGTAACCCCTAGTGCAAGAGTAAATTTCCTTTCTCAGGTTTGTGGGAGAAGAACTGAATGCTTGCTATAATGCTGTGGATCGACACGTGTTGGCTGGACACAGAGACAAGGTGGCACTGATTCATGACAGTCCAGTTACTAAAAGCATCAGGCACATTACATACTTGGAACTACAAGACAAAGCAAGTACTCACATTTAGCATTTAACCTACAATTCGTCACGCTGAAATAATGCTATAATTATATTCTTTGTGTGCCTGTTATTCAGTTTTTCTCTGAGTGAGTTGGTTCATCAGTGTGTATGTTTGGTGTACAGAAAGTGATTTCTGACTTACAAATTATGTACAGAATATCACACAAAAGCTAATGAATAAGAAATGTTTTTTTTTATTTAGGTTAATTCTAACTCCCTAACTTGTCACTGAGAAGCTGACAGCCCCTAAGCTAGTTGAATTTCAGGCCCTTAATGGCATCATACCATATTTAAAAGCAATCATCCCTAAACTGTAACCTACGCTATTCACATACTATCCACATCTTCACATTATAACATAACATAATATTCTATCCCTTTACACACTACAGTCTTGCTTAAAACTAGCAAATGCTTTTCACATGCTTAGTAACATCACATTTCTGTGTTTTGTATGTGATGGTCAGTGCATGAGGTGCCTGCAAACTGTTTTTAGTAGACACATCTTCTGATAGTAAGCAGCCATGGTTCTGATAATTCAGGCCCTGTTATCACAGTGAAGTGATGTACACCATCTAAATAAATTGAACAGTGTGGTATTATGTGATAATTATTTACATAATAACTGAATGGAGTTTTTTAATATTTTGTATCATTTTTAAATAATACTGTAATCACAAGTATGATGACTCAAATGGACATGTTTTTATATAAGGAATGTATTGATACATCTGATAAAAATTATATCAAGAAGGATGAATGACATGCAATTACAATTACCATCTATTCCAATTTTTACCCTGCAAGCACTGCAAAGTGTAATATTTTCCTTTACTGAGTCTACTGAGACCATTCATGGATATCACGGAATAGAAACTTTCCAACATTTCAGAGGTTTTCACATACTTGTAAGGAGTAAAGATTCACAAGTCAAAACACAACTAGTATTATGGATATTTATTTTATTTAAGGTGACAAGGTGACAACACGTTTCGCCCTCTATCACTGGACCATCATCAGGTCACAAGCAAATAATAATATCTGAGGAAGGTGTACACTATAATTTATAAAAATGAGTCTCATAGGCTTAAAATGCAATGAGATCTTGTTGTCGTTAACAACGAGATCTCGTTGCATTTTAAGCCTACTAGTGAATCTTTACTCCTTACTTGTATACATCGAACACAACAGGGATGAATCACCTAAGGACCAATAACTTATTTATTTTGCTTTCAGTTGAGATTTTGAAATGTGTTTTGTAATTCTGTCAGAGCTCATCATGTCAATATGTTGCTTCCATTTTCCACTGTATTATTCTATATATTCTCTTATTCATGAAATTTGCAGTTCTTTCATTTCTTCATTTATTGTGTGCCCTAAAAGGCAGCTCCCACATCCCCCTCATGAATCACATTTTTGCTCACACTGCATAACATTATGCTATGCATTTATTGAATGATGTTTTACGTATATTTTATGAAAGAACTAACAAATATTTTAAAATAACAATGAGGCACAATTCAGAATTTACTCTTTCTGATCACCAGGTTTCAAAACTGGCTGGAGCACTGGCCAAGATGGGTGTTTCCTGTGGGGACAGAGTTCTTGTCTACATGCCCATGATACCTGAGGCCATTATATCTATGCTGGCAGCCGTCAGACTCAGAGCTGTACATTCTGTTGTATTTGGTGGTATGATCTGTTTTGATTTGTTTCATAATCATGGAGTAAGCAAGAAAATTATACTGATACAAAACAATAAAGTTTGTGAATTTGCGTCTATTGTACTCTTCAATAAACACTATTAAAATGATGAAACAAAGGAGGATGGGATGGACGGGGCATATAGCATGCATGAGAGTTATGTGAAACAAACATTCAAGGGACCTTAAGGGAAGCATACACATTAGACACCTAGGCATACAGTGATCATACTCTCGATTCTTTGGCTTACCCTGTCGTCTCTTGAGTTGGAAATTTGGAACCCTCTTGTAATTTTATGCATCTGTTGCCCAGACTCCTGTATCATCGGCTGCAACTTTTACATGATTTGCGTTTCACCCAAGAGATGGCAGCTTCATATATCCCATAACTGTTATTGTTTTGATCCATCAAACAGGCATGGGCAGTCTGAATAGGGGTCAGTAACCGGCCTTGAAGGCACATGGTTGCGCTGTTTTGCAACAGGGCGTTAGGCAGAACAACACATGGGCAGTTGGAAGAAATACTGCCAAATAGTGATTGTGGTGCCGACTTAAGTGCGATAGTGATCGTGATAGTTCCAGAGATAATAGTGGCAAACATGTACATATTATTTTCAAGTGACAGTGAAAGTGGTGAAGATGTTGCAAATAGTTTACAAATGGTATATGTCAATCTTGAGATTTGGTAGGCTGTGCATCGTAGTATAATTCCTTTATTGATACCAACTTGATACACAATTTCTCCCCTTAGCAAGTGCACAAGACGGCCACCTGCAGAGAATGAGAATACCAGAGACTGCATACATGTACAATTAACATCACTGACATCCTGAAGATGAGCGGATGACGCTCAAAATATGTAGAGGAACTTAATTTTATGTAATTTGTATAAAAAATTGTGTATCAAGTTGGTATCAATAAAGGAAGGAGGTATATGTCAATCTGCCTACCACTGGTGGTTATGGTGGTGATGACATGTTGGCGGTGTTGGCCTAATGTAATTATTACCACTGTAAATATTAGTGATTGTGTAAAGACAGATCATATTAGTGATTGTGGCAGTCACAGTTATGTACACAATACTGATGATAATTCACATATCAGTGGCGTAGTCGTTGGTCTTCGAAATACAAAGCAAACACTGGAACCAACTTGGAAATTGGAAGCCCACCAAAACATGGAGCCTTTTAAAAGGCCATTTACAGGTTCCTGGTGTGGTAGACAGTTCAGGGCAGATAATTACTCCCATAAACGTAGTTTATAAATTTTTAAAGGATTTTTCCTGAGGAGGGGGAAGGAAATACAAAGCCTAACCAATAAATATATCAACGAGACACGGGATTTTGATGAATCTGACACCCCAAGTGGTGGTCTTTAAAAGTTATGGTTTAACACTACTGAAGATGAGTTGAAAAGCGGATACACTACCGAATTGGTAATCCAATATTTCAGTCACCGAAACGAGTGTCGCTGCAGTCGTTGCTTCCGGTCCCCTCTCGCCCCCGCCCGGCGGTTACGCATTCCGTTCAACCATGTATCCGCGTTTTTCTTGATACACCCAGAATGCATGTTGCCGCACCCACAATGCAACACGCATCCTGTTAACCAGCTGCGGTTTCAGCGGTAAAGTAGTGTATCTGTGGCGGTAGCGTTCAAACTGTTTCTGTGTTCGATTCTCCAATTCGGTTAGTACAATGGTGGAGCATATTTCCCAAGTTGTTTCGCAGTACGAAGAACGCGTGCGGAGAATCCAGAAGGTGCCGTGGTTTCCATACGGATGTCGGATGCTGAGGGCAGATGGTGGTCCGAAGAGGTTGTTTAACGTATTCAATGACCATGCTTTTGCGTTTTTGTGCTTGTTTCTTTTTTATTGCAATGTAACCCCCCTCAGCCGTTCTCCTGTGACCACCTTTAGGTTACAGTTTTCAGCTAGTTTTTTTATTACCACGTTCCACTAATCCAGCTGTTCCTACAATTCCCTCCATCACGGTCACGGCCTTCATTCCCCCCTCGCGACACTTCACTCCTTCCCCTTCTTTTCAAGTACGTCATACCACCTCCCCTTCTCGTCACGGAAATATCCTTGTCTTGGATGGCCGCTAGCGCAACAGCCATCCAAGACGAATATTTCCGTGACGAGAAGGGGAAGTGGTATGACGTAGTTGAAAAGAAGGGGAAGGAGAGCAACTGATGGAAGGCTAGTCAAGTGTGATAGTGCACTAGCATTTATTCAGTTAAGTCCTGCAAAAAGAGCAAGGTTTGGTGTTAGATATTACAAACTTTGTGATTCTGCATGTGAATGTTGCATGCAGTTCAGAATATATGCAGGAAATAAAGTGCAGGATGAAGATTTACCATCAAATGAAGCATTGTGATGGAAATTACATGATATACCCCACCAAGGGCTAGACATTATACATAGATTATTTGTATTCTGCACGTGCTGTCTTCCATTGTCCTTGTGAGCAGTGTAATTGGCACTGTGGGACTGAATAAGAAAAATATGCCAAATGACATGACAACCCACAAACTACATAAAGATGAAACTGTGGCCCTGTACGTCCACAAAATGGTATTACTGAGGTGGCAGGGTCAAAAACTGTTTTGTCTTATGTCCACAGTTCGTTACAAAGTTCATGTGACAAACACAGGCAAAAAGAAGGGTAGAAAAAATGGGAATGTTACTGTCAAACCTGAAGTTGTGATTGTTTATAACAGGAGAATGGAAGGATTTGATAAAATGTACCAACAGCTAGCTTCCTTCCTGATACTGATGTGATACTGTGTTAGGGCATACAAAGTACTACTTTTCTAAATGCTTGACATGTCCTTTTTCAACTCCTATACCCTGTACAAGAAATTGACTTCACATGGGGCTGAAATATAAAGTATTCACATTGCTGGTTGCTCAGCAGCTTTTGGAAACAGTGACATTGCCAAATTGCAATACAAGAGGCCATTCTTTGCAAGAGAGTGTGATGTGACTGCAAGCAGCACATTGGGCTTATTTCCCAAGGTACATTACTCAAAACACCATTAGGCATTTTGGTTTATTTGTTTTGTAAATTTAATGAAAATTGTATTTTTACTCAGTAATAATGGTACTGGTACCCAAAGTCAGTGCAACAAATGTCAAGAATGCCACTGGATACAATCCTTTACAAGTTCCATCTATTTCCAGTTCCCTCAGTTTAACTGTGTAAGATTCATCTTAACATTATCCTTCCATCTTAGCAGTCGTCTGCGTGGTTTTGCCACTGAAATAATGTCAGAGACTAAACTGTTATTTAGTTCTAAATTTTCATAGTTCATTATTGAAAGGCATTTATTATAGTTCAGAATGGTATGTAGTTCTTTAAATTCCTTTAGGTGGTGATAACAATTATCTCAGAAGTTTTGTGCATTACTGAGCTAGATGATAGTGCAGTAACTTGTGTAAATGGCTCTCAGTTTTGGAACAGGGTACATAACTTTTTACAAAAGTACACAAGACAAGAGAGTCAAAACACTTGGTGAGATTATGAAGTGGGAATACCACATGCAGTTACTACTGAAGAAGGCAACAATTAGGGCAGTTATTCTAGAGATCAGAAGGTGAAAAGTTTATAGGTAGTATGGTGTGATTAACCTCATCTTTAGCTTTTTTACATTGTTAAGTTTACATTTTTGTGTTTTTTACCTCTTCTTTATTTATAACTTCAACATCTTCTAGATATATTTGAAAACATAGTGTATAACTGCCTACTCCCAATTAACCCTTAGACGACTAATGTCATTTATATATGGAGCACCCATTCTTGATGTTTCTAGATCACACACAAAGACGCAGCACATTCGGTAGGACTCCTCTGGACGAGTGATCAGGTCGTCGCAGAGACCTCTACCTGACAACACACGACACTCACAACAGACACA
>Ga0268261_10004303_pt1 | contig 10647 bp, 4 predicted proteins | sample TergutNc150P1_FD_190353 | JGI IMG/M metagenome (GOLD analysis project Ga0268261, IMG submission 190353) | Nasutitermes corniger P1 segment gut microbial community from laboratory colony in Florida, USA - Nc150 P1 (SPAdes) (version 2) | ecosystem: Host-associated > Arthropoda: Insects > Digestive...
AGTGCCTTGCAGCTTATCACGTTTGTATAGTTTCACCATAGAGTACAGTTACCATTGACAATACCAGAGATCATCAATGTCGACAGCGGAATGGCCTGTGATCACCACAGATCACCATTGTCGTACCATGTGGCTGTGTGAACGTTAAAATTTTAAAGTAGCGGTAATGTGTGTGTGTGTGTGGCAAGAGCTGGGATTTGCGGTTTTTAGGTGAGGATGAAGTATCTTGGGTATGATTGACGACGGTATGCGTTTGATTTTGTAATCTTCAGCTGCTACAAGAAAAATGGAAGGAAGCATACGACTTGTGCAAGAAAACCGTTTGGTTTAAAGCAATGAAACAGGGCATAACTGCGTGCACGATGTGTCTAGAGAGACAAGGTTTTTAGGTGTGTACTTTATTTGAAGTTTGTGTTTTTTTAATATTTTAGTTCCAACGACTCCCCTCCCTTTCAATGCGTAGCGAGGTTGGGGGTCTTTGGGGTAAAGCGGCCGGAGTGTGAAGTTGACCACTCGCCTCCATCTTGTGCCGAGGTTATGAAGGAGTGGAGCCATACCCGTGTGCCTCGTAGATGCATTCATGGCATGGACAGGGGCAGCTTTGGTTTACCTTATTCTTTTAGTAAGGTGTTGAGGAGAGTCATGATTGTAACGTGACTTTTGGAATCTGCACCATGTATGGTACGGTTAGAGAGAAATTTTATGAGATTGAGGAGTATAATGTGGTTTTGGCTGCCCTACCATGATGTGAAATTCCAGGCAGGTTTCTCACCCTTTGGGGTCCCTTGTTGATTGCACTAATTTCACTTTCTGTTGTCTTTGGCCCTATAATATAGATGTAGCGGATTGTATGGGGAAGAAATTATGCAGATAAGGTGGTAAGTGATGCAAGGATAAGAAAGAAAAATGCTTTGTGCTATTAGATGAGAAAACATTTTCTGAAGATGTGACCAAGTGGAGCCATACCCTGTGTTGTTACTAAACCTGGTAGGAGGTGTATCCTGCCAGCCTTTGTTCTTTGCTGTGTTGGGGTAATCTGAGTTAGCAAATTACCAGATAAGTTGGCAATTTAATTTGGCCATGATATCAAAGAGAGGTGATTGGGAGTTTTTAGTTAGTGGCCCCAATTTTAAATAACATTAATGTTAATGTAATAAACAGTAAAGTCTGTAAAACTTGACTGTCTTATTTTGAAATGACTACTCAAGATTTTTACTTTGTTGTATGGTGTTGCTATGCTTTTGTGCAAGCTTGCGAGATCAATTTGATGTGATGCAGGCAAGTTCAAGTGAAACAGTCCCATAGTTATTGTTTAGAAATCTTTGAGAAACACAGTCTTCCTCATGATGTAGGAAAATTCCTGAAGTGTGGAACACTGTGCAAAAGAAGACATATTTGTAAAAGTTTTGAGGAATCTTAGCATGCTAACAGCAATTGTATCACATTAGAGAATGAAATTAACTAATTCAAAGCGGATCAAGAACTAAACACAGATCTGACTGACCAGTTTTATGTGCCAGTGTGAGCCAAATTTACAGCTGCCAGAAGGATGGGCAAGATCAGTAAATGAATCAGTAAAGTGTCAAATTAATACTGCCCATTCTACTTTGAAGAGGTCCACATGTGAGCTTATCACCTTGTTCAGTCACCTACTGTTTTCCTACACATATTTCCTGACATCAGATTTCATGCAACTGGTAGCTATGACCAACACATATTCATCCACGTGCATTAAACTGCATCCAGGCGCATGATAATTGGCAGCAGGGCAACACTCACAGTGAGAGAAAAGGACTGTTATGGGAGTGTCTTTTGCACTGATGGTGGACCATTTGGGGGCCAAGACATGTCCCTCTGTCATCTTCCTCTTGCTTTTCATCCAATAACTTGACCACAGTTTACGCAGGTTCATTTTGGTTTCATTTTTGGGCACAGGTGAATTCAAACTATGTTGTGCACCTGAGCTTCACATTTTCTGCTGTGCAGTTGTTTGTGCTTTGTTTGAACAGCCAGTAAAATACTTGTGTGCCCTCTAAGTCAAACGGAAAGTGTTCTTGCAAAATTATTGCCATCTTCTAAATACCATGATTGGTTTCCGCCTCACATACCTTGTTCATTTGCAGCACACAGTATTTTGTAGCTTACCAAACGTTTTAGCCATGATCAGCTTGAGTCACTCCAGTGTATCCTTGATGATGCAGTTGAAAATATTATAAATTTAAGTCCCCGCAGAATCAGAATCTATTTGCCGGCTGAGGATGACATTCATTGTGTTGTGCCTGGTGAAGTATCTGTCAGCAAGGCATATAAAGTGTGTTACATTTCAATATGAAAGCAGTTAGAGGTGACAGGTGTATAGTAAACAATTACCCACAGCAGCTTTATTGCATAACAAGTCCACATCCACTGGGATATCACCTAGCAACATCTGTGCTCAGGGACGTGATAAAAGGTACACTTTGTATGATGTAAACCTGCTTCCACTGTAGAGCTTTTGCTGTCTGCTTAGAGATTTATCATTTAATGGTGCTTTGTTGAAACTGTCATGTTTAACCATAGCCACGCAGTAATGCCATTACAAAAAAATTTCTCCCCTAGGATACCAGGCATGGAACCCCATCATGAAACTTATACAATGTTGGGACAAGGAGGGCAGGTTTCTGGAGGATCGAGAGGGACAGCGGGAAGGCCATTATGAGAGAACACAGTACAGGTTAACTTAATTGAGCATACACAAAGAATGAAGACCTTGTGTGTCCTGATTTGAGCTCATATCATTTAGGACCTTGTAGGTTGAACAGACCTGATCACATTCTGGTCTCACTTTCCTTCCTTCTTGTAGAACCATAATCCATTGAGAACTAGGCAGTGATGAATAGACTGATTTTTGGGCAGTTTATATATCAGTGACTTGGGGTTTCTTACTCCATTGATCCTCATGATGGCAGTAGAGCAAGTATCCATAACATTGGTTTGTGACCCATCTGTGACATAGCTGATAGCCTCAGAATGTTAAGGGTTAGGAATAAGACAGTATAACTTAAACAAAAAACAAGAAGGGTGTTTTGTATTGCTTCTTGTAATTTAATTTAATTTTTTTATTATTCCAGAGCTAAAAGTTGTGTTATTGACTGTGCTTTTTGTAAACATACTGTGGTGACAACAAATACAAACTGGATCCACCCTGAGCAAGGAGCACTCTTGAGTATGTGTCATTCTGATGACTTTTTGGATCCTTCTGGTAAAATTTGTGCCTTCTTGATTCTGTGCTGTCTGATGGGGGGGAACATTTTATTATGTGAACACCAAGTCATGGAAATGATGTGGTTAATTCCTTTTCAAATGTTGGTATGGATTCATTGGTTAGGACAATTTTCTTGCATTCTACAGTCAAGTGTGGTATATAATGCCATCTGTTTTTACAAGAAGTAAAGGTAAACTTGTCTTTATGCTACATTAAACTTTACACTCTGGAACATATGAGGGAATATAGGTATAGCACCATGGAGTCATAAACTATGACTGGATTTTGGATAAGTCCCAGTGTTTGTCTGGGTGCAGTACTGAAAATGAAAGTCACTATTTCTGCTAGGAATGGAATACCAGTCATCCTGTGAGCACACAGGCCATATATTCATTGCGCTACTGTACCCAGGCCCTATACTGATTGCACTATCCTGCATCGTTTCTTATCAGTTCTTGTACATCAAGCCAAGTCACTAATTGAGCTACTGTTGGTAATTTCTTATACTTGAAGCACAGGTGCCCAGCCACTAGTCATATACCTTGGTGTGCTTTGTATAATTGAATACTGCGTGTGCATTCTGTAGCCAGTCATTGTACAGAGCTACTGTAGCTGACTTCTTATAATAAAACTCCAGTCATCCAATCTGTAGCAAGTCATTGTATTAAGTTTGATGTTTGGGCTTACCTTTAATAATTAAATTCTTGTGTGTCTGCTTCTAGTCAGGCACTGTACTAGCTGCGCTAGTCTTGCTTACCTGGCTGTCTTGTTAGTAGGTGGCCACATTACTAGCTTAGCAGCTATCCCATATTACCTCTTATATGAGGTGCCAGCCAAGAGTTTTTGGACTGATCACTTGGAGTGCTAACTGGATATAAGGCAGTTGTACTGTAGTAAATACCTTTGAATTAATTTATTGTGAATTAGTGTCTAAGCATCATTGTAACTTAATGTTGTGTTTTCTGCAGTTGACATGTAAATGTGTTCATGTTAAGTGCTTTCTGTGATTGTCATAGTTTAGTAAAGTGGCAGACCTTAAAGAGCACAGAATTTGCTACAAGTTTTGTTTTAACGTTTAGAAAATAGCTTCTCAGACTTACAGAACACTTTTAAAAGCCTTCTGTGATGACACTGTGAGTAGGGTGCAAACGTTGAATGGTGTTCATGTATCAAGTCATCAGACTTTGGCTAGGGGTTTTGAATGTTCAGATCCTCCATCATTAAGTCAGATTGTTGAAAATGTGGAAAATATGCGTTGAGTCAGTTATGAGGAGTGCATATATTTGATGATGTTTGCAACATTCTACGCACATCATACAGTACATGATGACATGAACCAAAGATTTGAGGCAGACTGCTGAACAATTTGTGCCCACCTGCTAAAAGATCCAAGAAAGATCCAATAATTTTTTTGGCATATTTATAATGAAATATTTTAACGGTATGTCTCTTAGCTTCACTATGCCTTTTTGTATCTGTCTGCGTACAAGTACTCAAGCCCCTGTACAGATTTTCACAGAATTTTTTATTGGGGAGTTTACTAAACTTTGTTAATGTTCCAGTTTTTGTTCAAGTGGAACCATAATTGACACATCACTGAAGACCTGTATGAATTTCTGAGTGCACCTTTAGCACTCTGGGCAATAAATTGCCTTACACAAAAGCTGTAGGGTAGAATGAAGCATGCATTGTATGCCCTGTATGTTTTTATGTAAGCCATATGGTTTTTGATACAGTTAGAGAAAACCAATGTATTAGGGAAAAAACAGGAGCACAGAATATAGTAAAGGAAATAAAACAGTACCAGGAAAAGTGGCTACAACACATACAGAGGATGGACACAAACAGGATACCTAAACAAGCACTACATAGGACGACCTAGGAAGAGATGGAGGCACCAATTTCATTTTGAGGATTTACAAGGAACAGGAATCAAACCTAATCCTTCCTGAACATGATGATGATGAGAGAAGGTGGTGTGAACATGCCAGAATTGTTACAGTCTGTTTACATTTCCTAACATGTATTTAATTTTGTAGTATTGAATGCAAAGTCTGTGGTGCCATTTAATTTGCTGATTTTTAACTTTTATGAGGAACTGTTGGAAGAGTGACAATTTGAGTCCAAGTCTGATAGTTGTGTACATGAAGAAACATTTGGCTGTTGTTACAGCCAAGCCTGTAGTTAATTAACATTCCATGAGTTTTTTTTTTAAGGAAATAGAAGGATAAGTGTATAATACAGGATGACATTAAGAGGTCAATTTTTCACCACCATGTAAATGGGAACTGAAACTTACTGAGACATTGAAAGGTAAGAGGAAGAGTCGATGGCATAACAGCAGTGCAGTTGAGGAAGATAAACTCAAGGTAATGCATTATAATATTTTGGTGTGTGGTGTTCTTATATGTATGGCCTTCATTATTGATTCAGTCACACTGGGTCCTTGGATAAAATGTAAATTGTCTGTGTACAGGCATGACATTAAGATTCACAGATTCTCTGCCTCAATACTGTGATTGTTCCAGAAAATTTGCTGTTTGGTTAAGAGCCAAGAGTAATTTTTGGATAGGAGACTGGTTGAGTTTCACAGCTGGGCTGCAGCAAGATTTGGAAGAAACAGTCAGCCTGTGCTAGGAATTGAACTCCACTCATGTTGTGTTAGGAAAATTATTTGTGGTGTGCTGTACTGAGTTCTGGAGGAACTGGATAGAGAATAGAAAGGTTTCAGTGGCCAGGAATATATATCATAATATTTGTTATGATGGGCACTTCACCACCGTAGGTAGGCTCCCGTATTGGTCACCACTGGGGTCCTTCGGTTGTGTTAGGCTGTCACCTGTCACACCCTGCGCACCACAACTACTGCAGTTTGTACAGAACTCATCATCTATGTGGCAGTGGAGTAGAATCTGCGTGGTCATTTGTTGTTGATTTCACAGTTGTGGCATGCATTGCTATGAAGTGTGACCACGTGCTGTGTCCGGTGCAGTTTTTGTTTCTTCAGAAAATGACACACTTTAAAGAACAATGCATATACGTCAAGTTGTTGTTTCATATTTGCAGAATTGGTGCAGAAACCTTTCAAATGTTAACATTTGCTTTCAGAGAGGAAGCAATGAGGCAGATTGTAGTATTTGATTGATCTGCAGAGTCCAGAAATGGAATGACATCTGTCAAGGATGCTGAATATTCATGGTGCCTGCCTCCGGCAGAATGTACAGAAATGTGGAACATAATTATGGGATTTGTCATGAAAGTGGATGTATTACTATCCACAAGTTGGCTAATGAGTTTGACATCCTTTTGATTTATGCCATCAAATTTTTCACACCAGACTGAATTTGTGATAGAGTGTATCAAAACTTCTGCCTTGTATACTGATCAATGAGCAGAAACAATTAGAATTGCATACCAGAACACTCAGAAGAAATGTCATTCACAGATCCTTGCAGAGGTCATTACAGATGACAACAAGGGATCTCCCTGCCTGAAGTAGGCAGAGAAGTTTGTTCCATAGGAACAGACTGAGCCAACATTTCTTGTAGACATTTGATGATGTCTATGGGAAGATATGTGATCACTGTGTTTTGTCATATATAATTTCTGTCCAGTAGTGCTTTGACTGAAATAGACTTTGGACTTTTCCCATCATAAGTGTTGAATTATAACACACTATGTTTTGTAGACAGATTTGTTTCCCATCTTCAGGCTTGCTTCTTCCAATACAGATCTCGCTACATGGTGATTGTTTACACGGTAATGCACTCTGATTAAAATCAGATGGCTACAGTAACCAGGATATCAGTCATGAATTGTATGCCAAAATAAACAATGAAACAAGGCTGAAGAACCCACAGTTATAACCATACTTCCCTACCAACATGCAGCCTCAAACAAGTTCAGCAGGCTTCATGCTAAGTGTGACATGAAGACTTATCACCTTACAGTGAAGAAAACCACTCAAGGAAAAATAGGCCTGAAAACTCATGATATATTGTGTACACCATGTGGATGTGGGAGGGTGTATGTCAGACAAGCAGGAGTTTAGAAACCAGATGCAAGGAGCACACAATGCACCTCTTCCTGGGCCAGCCAGAGAATTCAGCTGTAGCAGGACATATCATGGGTACTGGACAGCATGAAATGCAACAACATTTACAGAATGGCTAAGGTAGAAAGGTGTGTGGATTGCTTGGTTAAGGATGTTATTGAGATACAATTACATCCCATGAACTTTAACAGAGATGGTAGATTTATGCTTAGCAGAACCAGGCAGCTCTTGTTGCAACAGGTCTGGAATACATCCGGTGAGAACTGAGATCAGAGAGCAGTATTTCACCCCTTTCCCACAGCTAAGAACAGTTATTACCTTAAACATTCCAACTACCAGGACTGCCTACACAGTGCTACTGTTTATTGAGGTGAAATACAGTGACCAGACTTGTGTAACCATATATGCTGACAGTTTTTAAAATGTGGTATTAGTAATTTGATGTTAATCTGGGTTAGTTACAGTGTAAATAATCATCATGTGGGTGCAGTTGTTTTGCAAGAAGCAAGCCTCAAAATGTGACCAAATGCATTATATTTCATTATGTACAATGGAGAAAGTCTGAAAAGTGTGTGAGTTCGAATGTCATACAGCGTCATGAGAACCCTGTAGAATGGCATGGCTGTTTTGCATCCTCTGTACTGTCCAGACTTGGCTCCATTCCTTTTTTGGAAACTTAAGTTGGCACTGAAGGGAAGGAGATGTGACTTCAGCACAATTCAAGAACAGTCTTCTGTTATATGCAGTCCAAACAGTGCAGAAGATGGTGGACATATTTATTGGGGACAGAGCATTAAAGGAATGTCCCTTGTGCAGAAGTCAGTATGGCTGCTGTTCTGCTACATCAATTGAAACATCTGTTTATGATGTGCTTTAAATACATTTAGAATGCAGTTGGACATGGTAAACGTACAAGGAGCGTTCCTTGATAATGTGGGTGCATATGAAGCATTACTTCAGCTGCCAGAACACATGAAGTTGAACCCACTGTTATGCGGATGGGTCAGCCCCATACTAGAGACCAGAATCAGGGGACCCTGCCTCGTGGGAGACAGAGGAGCTCAACGTTTGAAGGCTGCTCCAGTGGAAGTCTATTACTCCTTGTGGATGGATGTCCTGGCAGGGGCTGAGTTGTAATGGCTGACGTACAGCATAATGTATGGGTAATTGCTATCCTGATAAATGAGAAGTTTCTAGATGGTATCAGAAATAGTACAAATATATGAAACATTTGAGCAAGTCTGTTGTGTCAGTCCACACAACATCACAGTGGTGCTGGCAGCTGTAAATACCTTGAAGGGCCATATTACAGCTGTTCTCAGAAGTCACACTCTTTAGGGATGGTATTGGACAAAGGACTGATACGCAGATTGTAGCTGGATGGTAGATGAAGACTGCGGCCCAATCTTGTAGAGGCACTTGAGTATACTGAGGACTGCCATTAGGAGTGTTGTTATATTGGGTTTTAACTGCAATATGAGGCCCATCATCTGACTTTTGACTGAGCATTGACATCAACAGAGGTGTACTTTGCTAGATGAAGGGCTGTGGAGATAAATGGAGCTGTGCGTGTGATGGCACTGGCTGGCATGCAGTATATGTACCAGCAGTGAATTGTAACTGCTAGGGTATGGACATACTGAGGTAGATGGGGATATGAATAAGGCACTTGTTCTGGTAATGGTGATGGATAATATTATACAAATCTGCAGGGATTGGTTCAGATAATAATATCTTGTGTGAATCTTGTCCATGGCACCAGCTAGCCTGACAGATTTGCATTGGCTTTTCTCTGTCCCTTCAAGCAAATGTTGCAGTAGTACTTAAGATAGGCCATGACCACTTCCTCCCATGGCCATTCCAGTTCATTATGCACCAGTTTGATGATGGATACTGATACTGGCACAGTTGAATGGTTACAGTCTTATTTTGTGTACAGTGTACTGTGATATTGGCAGACTGGTGAGTGGGAAGATTTGACTGCAGGGAGCACACCACAGTAGTGGAGACCGCAGTGTGTGCCATGTACGGATGAAAAATATATATTCTGCTGGATGATGAAGCTGTGCTTTAGGGACTTTACTCCTTCCACATTAACTCAAAACTAGACTGGGACTGCTTACAGTCTTTTGTGACAAAGGCAGATCAAAACATGGTGCAACTGAACCTGCTGCTCGAATATGTGGCAGCAGAAAATGAGGCTGCCAACTTACTGCCAAAATGGGTCTGACATGTCCTTTATAGGACAAGAACCTGCACAGAATGGTCAGGCAGGATATAAGGCACTGGAGGAATAGAAAACAGTCAGGATATTGGACAGATGTGTGTGTGTTTGTGTGAGAAGTTCCTTTTCCTGGATCTATGCTAAGTAAAGCTGGGAAAGTACAGCAACTGAATAGGACCAAATTAAAATCTGTGACAGGTATATGAACAGGCTGCTGTCCCTAACAAGGCGCATTCACAAATTAGGATAAATTGGTGATCAAATTGTTGCAGGTGTTATCAGTAATGAAATGCCCTGCATACAGCATCATGAACATTGTGTGACATACTGTGCAGTTTCTGCAAGTGAGAACTGAAGAAGTTTGACAGAAAATTTTGCAAGAGTTGGGGTAGTGTGGGTGTCTGTGGAGCCTAATATTAGGTGGCATTATGAAGTCTTGCTGTGGTCGTCTCGGTCAGATGTTTGTAAACTTCTCCACTCACACAGCATGTGAGTGTTGTGCCCCCGGTGGACCGCCACGAAAAGTTGTGTTTTGTTGTGCTATCATTTGAAGCAAGAATAATATTACTATCAAAAATGTGTTGTCAATTTATACAGTGGAACATTTGAGATGGCTTTTGTGTAATTGGTTGTGGGGTATATGTACAGTTTAGAAAATTTTTGTGGTAGGGATTAAAATTTCATTGCCCATTGTGAGGTGCCTCTGCCATTTTTTTTTTGTTTGTTAATAGTGGTTTTAAAGGGTTATGTCTGAATATACATTTCTTTACATAAACCATTCTTGACTCAAGTTGACAGCTTGTTTTTTCTTCCTAGCAATTGTTTTCACAAAACCAGAAGTGTCACAGTTACGCACTGTCTTTTCTTCACACAGCCTCCTCTCATAATTACACCAAACTGAACATGTGCATTTGGTTGTGTAGCAAAAGACTGCCCTTGGTTATCAAATTCAACACTGACAGTTATTTTAATCCTGTTGCACAGTATGACTGAACATGTACTGCGGCCTTATTGATGGTGATACACAGCAAGTGGCTTGTCACAGTAGTGGGGCAGTATGACACAATCACTTTATTTAATTTGCAGTATCATGGAGATTAACATTTTGTGTGTGTGTGTGTGTGT
>Ga0268261_10004304_pt1 | contig 10644 bp, 6 predicted proteins | sample TergutNc150P1_FD_190353 | JGI IMG/M metagenome (GOLD analysis project Ga0268261, IMG submission 190353) | Nasutitermes corniger P1 segment gut microbial community from laboratory colony in Florida, USA - Nc150 P1 (SPAdes) (version 2) | ecosystem: Host-associated > Arthropoda: Insects > Digestive...
TGCGACGAGCTGATCACTCGTCCAGAGGAGTCCTACCGACTGTGCTGCGTCGTTGTGTGTGATCTAGAAACATCAAGAATGGGTGCTCCATATATATATATGACATTAGTCGCCTAAGGGTTAACACAACTCTTTCTCTCTACTGCTACTGGGAGGAATCTTAGTTAATATTACGTCGCCGTCAAAGTCAACACTTCATATAATACAGTTCTTGTGGTCAGCTATTACTGTATTTTATGTGCTTTGATGGATACTTTTGTTCAATTATACAATTTTTTTACAAGCTATGAAGATATCCCGCACGGTACTTATTCTGTGTCTGTGTGCGTGGATACATCTCAGTGTCAGTTATGCCCCATTATGACCAGCATATTTTAAAGAACCAAAAATTTTAAATAACGATTTAAACATTTATTTTATATCTAACATAAATACATTCAATTTTGTAAAAGAGTGGCACCGTGCCCTTAAATATTGGGAAGTTCAAAACAATTGAGTAAATTATACTGCATGTAATGATCCTGAAATCTTCAAACTGTAGTATTGTGACTCCTGACAACATACACTGAAGCCGAGGTATGTTGGCTGGATTGTAAATAAGTGCAATGCAGCCTACTCTGTTGAGTTTAGTTTCCTGATAGTTGATTACCTTCTAACTAGTACCGTATCCTCAAAAGAATCAAGAAGTAAAGCGGAAAATGTAAGATACGAGGAAACAAAAGCAATAACATAATCGAAACAGAATGCAGAAAACACAATTTCACGTAAGGTAAGAGAAATAGCTTTCTTTCAAACACAATAAACTCCCTGCCAGTAATATGCAGCCAATCCTTTTTCATGCATAGATATCCTGATTCTTAACACACTATATTATCAAGAATATGTGTACTGATTGGATATTTTAAGGCAATATAGCGGAAGAAAATATCCTCATTCATCAAGATTTCAGGCAGTATATTTTTTGTGGCACTACATGACATCTCTCTTAAGGAAAATTTAAAATTAATGATTTTACTAATCAATGTCACTTCTCTTTACAGTTACCATAAACGTGATATCGAACATCTTCTTACTCTGACGGATTCCTTCACATGGGAAGAACTGCCGACCAGAGATCCTGACACCGGATATATGACAAAGGCAGGATACATCCCAGCAATCCAACGTCTTACCCATTACGCTGTTTTGTTCGGAACTATTTTCTACGTCACGCAATCAGCAGTTCGCATGGTGTCAAATCACGAAATGATCTTCTCTTCGTGGTTTCCTTTCGACTTATCAGTGACAACTGTATATGTTATTGCTAATATAATGCAGGTAGGATCAACAGTATAAACACATTCACTGGTTGAAATTCGGCATACTAGAAAATTAGAATAAACAGAATTATGCAAGTGTTGTCAGCTGAATATATTGTATCTGCCGATATACAATAATTTACAATATACGAAACTTTTTAAAATCAAACTTTTTATGATGTTATGTATTTAACCTTTAAGAACCGTGCGTCCTACGAGTATATGTAGGACGGGGGTACCGCTACCCTCCAGATGTTGCATTTTATATATATTTTCTTCAACAAATATAAGTACTGAGTTTTTAAACATGCTGCACACTCTCCGTTTTTCTCTTCAAAATGTCGTTTATTTCGTAATGCTACCTTTTTTGGTTCCTGTATTATTCACATTTTACATACAGGGTGTGCTAAAATTTAAATGTAAAACTCCAATGCCAAAAGGTTAAATATAACTGTGACCCTCCATAAAATTAGCACTTACATTATACTCCATTTGTGAAATGCCCGATGTCCGAGTTAACAAATTTAAACCTCGCACTTCACTCCTTTTAAAATATAGAACACTTGATGCATGAAAATGTCCATAATATAAACTTTCGAGCGCGGTTCTGAGTTACTTGCATTTTACACTACAGAATATTTTATACACATTTGAGATAAACGTGTTGTATATATAACCACAAATATTCCAGCAACTAATAATTGTTTATTTGGTTTGAATCATTAAAAATCACACCACCTCAATCATCGTCGTCATCATCATCATCCTTGCCATCAACAAGTACAAGAACAGGAACAAGAACAAGAACATCAACAACAACTACGACGACAACAACAACAACAACAACAACAACAACAACAACAACAACAACAACATCTCTGATAATGCGAGAAATCTGTTTTTTCTCACTCGTCGGTATTTTTCTACACGTGTAAACGGTGTCACATGCATGAGAAAAGACAGACCACCATCTTTGACAAAAACCAATTTCTCGGAAAGATAAACGTTACATGTTACAATTTTCTCTAATCAAGCAATATGAAACTCATGAATGTAATAAACTACGTTTATCTATACTAAAATTATGCCAGTCAATATTTGTGAGGGCTGCATTCTCGCAAAACTTTATAATAGCAAGTGATGTACCAGAAAAGATTTTATGTGGAAGTATCCTACAAATACTAAGACGGGCTTCTGGCTGCCAACTTATAATGACAGAGATTCCCATATCGAAATTGTGTAGCGTTAAGAGGGCAATATATTCGATTCTGGGGCTTGACTTTTTGTAAAATTCGAAATAATGATTCAAGTCTTATGATGAAGAACTTCTATTTATGCATTTGTTATTTTCTTATTTTATCAATGACCGATTCCAATGGGAATGTAACGAATTTGCCATTGTTCCGTTGGACAAGTCCTTTTCTCAACTAAAGTATTGTATTTAGCTTTGGAGTATAAATAATTTATGCGAGAAGATAACGTTACACATAATTCCAAGTATATTACCCGAAAGTGGTCAGTCTCACATATCGAGGTAATAACGTAAAATTAACACAATGAATGAATTGTAAGCTATACGTTACCGAGAAATGTGTGCACCATATATTTTCCACTTACTACTTCATATTATTCTTTCAGCCAGAACAGTAATACCCTGGGTTATGTTAAACTTTGAGACTGAGAAGCATGTCGTTCACAGGTACACACACACACACACACACACACACACACACATAAAAATCTCCGTCTTAAGGAAATTAATTTAAGTACCGCTAATGCCATATTTACAATTCCAGCTTGAATAATTTGGGTATGAAATCACAGTGAAACAACATCTTTCCTAGTACATGCAGCAAATATCTACTGACATAGAGTTGGGCTTCATATTTAGATTTAATTACATTCCAAAGGTATATTAATATAATGCAAAAATTTGTTGGAATTAAACTTCTATTGACGATGAAGTCAGCTAATTAATTTCATTATGAATATTAAGTTGCGTAGCTTAAACGCCAATACTTTCAAAGGTAAACGCTAGTGTTTTATTTCAAACTAATTTAATTGAATGAATCTAATATCAAGGTACTAAACTGGCATTATAGTAAACTCAGATTTTGAAGAAAAGAACAGAGTGCGTGACTTTTCTTCTTTTTACAAAAACACGTTTACAAAATAATGAAAATCACATAATGCACGATACTTTTTACTCAAAATTTTGTGCTGGGTTTATGAATGCATATACCTAATAAATCAGAAGATTTATTATCACATTTTTGGCCGTATTGAAAACTGCGAAAAGCGAATATTAGCTGCGGCATTTCTGTTTGTTTGTCTGTCCATCTGTCCGGATTTAACACCTCGGGTGCAAGTGGAAGGATTTTTAGGAAATTCGATATATGATTATTTTCCAAAACCTGTCAATAAATTTCAAGATTCATAAAAAAACTGGCAAGAATAATGAGTAACTTATACGAAGACCTATGCAATTTTATGACAGCACTTCGCTCAATGTTTTCTAGAATGACAGATTTTTCAGACGAATTTGTAGAAAAAATAAGAAAATCTTTTATTTATATTTGATAACTTTCTCTGAAAATCGTGCAGTTTGTGAGAAAATGTAGAAAAATATGGTAGTGAAGACAGATCACAGATGACATTATAAAATGGCCCATGATATTTCCATATTCTATAAACAAGACAGACAAACTCTGAATATGGAACAATTACTTGTAATCCGTAGCAAATATTGTTTGGCGAACACGCCCCATTATTACTTTAACTTATATTGCGCTTCTTGTTAAAATTAATAACTTCAGGGATATAAACACGTCCTTGTTTGAAGCAGCGATATATTGACACGTAAATTAATTAAACAGTGGACATAATTTGACATAATTATATTAAGTTTATTTACAATATAAGAAAAGTCTTGTATTTGAAATTGAAGATTTTTTGGCAAAATTGTCCTTTGTTTCGCAATATAGCTGCTACATATTTTGGTTTTATAACAGACCCATCATCAGGCAATTTTTCGAAAAATTGGAAATTATATTTATTAGAATAATTCTTTGCGTGTGTTTTAGAAGAAAATGTCTGAAAATTACTATCGTGATTTTGGAAAACAATGTCTTTAAATTTTCCATGAGAAATATAATGGTAATGAAATTATTCAAATTAGTTCCGTGTTACGCATAAATGTTTTGCAATAGCCTACTTCTTTATGCCAAATCAATAACAGGGAAGGTTAAATCCTTTGTCATTCTTAATTAATATTCCGATATGAAACTTGTTGTTTGTTTATTCGTATGTGATATTCACTTGTGGATTTGCAATGTGGTTAAGAGAAAATATTATTTTGCGCAATAAATATACACAAGTATTTTACGCTATTCTTACCGCGCATACTTTTACAAGCAATACAGCATCCAAATTTTATTCTCTGTAATACATCATTTATGATATATATATATATATATATATATATATATATATATATATATATATATATATATATATATATACGTGTGGGTGTGTAAAATCCTACACGTTTCGTCACCGAGGTGTCATCCTCACGGAGTAATTATAGTAAGTGTAGCGGCTTATTTTTACATATTTTAATACTCAATGTCAAAATGCTGTGGTACGTTGTTATAAATTTTGATGTACTTTAGAACTCTAAGATTGTAGTCTTTCCCATATGTAGAAACAAAACATAGATTGTAATGCCTATATACCTTTGTTATAATGACTTCCTGAATATGGCACCTCCGTCCTGAAATATGTATCAGTTGATATACGCCATAAATGGTGTATCACAAAGTGCAAATTTTGGATGATACCTTGACACATACGTATGTTATTCTGTATCGTCCTTAAGGATAAATCCCTATAACGCACGATAAAATTATTTCAATGGGAATGTCATGATTCAGCAAAATTCGAATTAAAACATAATTTAATAAGAAAGTGATAATTGCATCTACACACTTTGAAAGGTTTGTTTAATGCTTTGAAAAAATTAAGGTCTAAATGACTACACACTCTCAACCCCTACAATACCATTACATTAAATTACTTGTATATTTTATTGATTTAAATATTTATTTCTTCACATATATTCAAAAAGAAAGACGTCTGATCTCAGTCTTACCATACAAAAGTAAAGGTGAAATTGTAATTTTATTTCCTTCAAAATGGCCACCTTGTGGTCGAGATGTGTAGCTGTGCAGGTCGTTTGATAAAACATAGTAAATAGCTGTCTGCTTAAAACTGATAAATATTTGAAAAAGTTTTTCTTTATCTAGAAATCTGTATGTGGGGCTACAATAAGTTTGGATTCCGTGTTTTAAATACAACGGGGTTTGCCATTGAAAATGAGCTAATTTGAGAATAGGTTGAGTTTATATGATCAAGAATATTTTTTTTGTCTCAAAGTCCAAATATTTCCTTAAATCAGAATAACGTGAATTTCTGTCTAACACAGGCTGTTGCATCTCTCTGCATAACAATCCTGGCATTTGCCTTGCCAAATCTGTACGCTACGCTAGTGTGTGTAGCCTGCAGTCAGTTGGAGAAGCTCAGAGCGGCGCTGCTGGATATCAGACAGACACACGTAATGAAAGAGCAGGACTGTGAAGGGCATCAGTATTCAGGCAGACAAACTCAAATTTATGAAGAAGTGTTGCATCGCATGCGAAAACAACTAAACGTCTGCATACGTCACCACCAAGACACAAAACGGTGCCAACGCATGTTCAATATATGTAATTTAATCAGCTTTTATTTTTGCCGAAATCATAAATATTATACATAATAACTTATTATTTTTCAGATTCATGACAGTGTTGGAAGACACAATGAATATTCCATTGTGTGGACTATTCCTAGCTTTATTATCATTCATGTGTTTGGACGGTTTCTCCATTGTCACGGTAAATATTTCATTCTCTTGTACAACATACTTATCGTCGTTGCTATTCATGTCATTTATCTTCCAGCGATAGGTGAAAAATAAATAATCTCTATTATTAAAATTAATGAAAATATACATTTCCTAATATCTTCTTATATCCCTGTTTTAGTCCGGAGAAATATGAAAATTTGCAATACGTCTTAGCCACGTATTTTACATCAGAACCATGGAAATTAAATTTATGACGTTTACTACAAAAATTAACTTCCGCTCATCTTAGAGAATATTTAATTTGAACTTTAATTGTTAAGTGATAATAATTAGCATAGTTCCATTTGGAATGCAACTCTCGAATTTGTGTAACACACCTTTGTGTTTGATAGGATTTGCGAGGCAAGCAGACCATATATATATATATATATATATATATATATATATATATATATATATATATATTTTCTTTCAGATGCAAAAATCAGAATATTTTCTTCTACCTTTGTTCCATAATACTTTGGCTTTACATCTGCTCCTTCTGTCAATGCAGAACAATGCACACCAACTCTAACTGCAAATGCTCATTTAAAATTTCCTCTAAATATTTCTCTGGATTAAATACCTATTACGAGCGTTCTCAAGATGACGGTGCTGAGAAATATATTCTCTCTTAAGTAGGAGGACAGTGCTACAGAGTAGGGAAAATAAACATATGGAGATTCCTAATGTCTACTTCTCGCAACATATCAGTCTGTCGACCAATTTCAAAATAAGGGATTGGAAGGCATGCTTGACTTACACGGAATAAGATAATTTTGGCGAAGTTTTACTCCTTAACGTCTTGTCCAAACTAAAACATAACCGTCCTTAAAAGCCAGAGGGAGGCACATTGGAAATCAGAAATCTTAATGAACTTTATATGCACCAATACTGTTTTCTCGCATTTAAAACACATTTTGAAGCAAGTTATACACCAAATAACATAACTATCTGCCGACCAATAGTCTGATTTTGCCTCGAACCAAGGATCATCGGTCACAATGTAAACCAAATACAAACATTTGTGTTTACAAGAAAAGAATAAAATTTCTAAAAATTATTGAACCTATGCTGTCAAAATGCTGGTTCTTTGTAATTTTTTTATTTCCTTCGTTCGGTAAAATTGACTTAAATCTAAATTGACTGGCAATTGATTATCCGGATCGATTCCTTTACTTATCACACATCATAATATCTTAAAATAAAATTTGCCGTAATTATAGTAGAAATGAAGAACCAATTAAAAATAAGAAGTAAGAACGTAATCGACCTTCATGTTATAAGATTCGTGTAATTATATCCTACTACGTTTCAGTAACCGCTGATCCAACTTTCACTAAATGATCCAGCAACTGCCTACGCCAATAAAACCCGAATTAAAATGACGTGCCCAGAACATCGCAACACAACTTATACCCGGCATGAAGACACTCGATCATTTCGCATGTTTAGATCCTATTCTTTGTGTAGGTGGTTTTTAGATATATGTTCCGTTTTACTGAAATTCTTTACCAAAATCTGCTCTGCTACAAATGTTAGGACAGCAAAAAGTATAAGTACATGTAACCTTAGGTACTGAAATGTTTGTAGGACAGGAAATACCTTCTAACTTTAGACGCACAATCTCTGGTCTTTCCAGCTGCTATCACACTTACTAGAGATCAAAGCACAACGGTACGTAATTTTGACTGCTGCTTTAAATGCACGTGAGAATTACGCTGTTGAGAAAATATTTGGAGTAACACAGAATCAAATAAATGTTAGAGGGATTAAAAGTACTGTAATACTTGCAATAAGATTCAAAGCATTATACCTTACTAGATGCAACAAGATATAACTGATTTTTATTATACAGTTTTCCAATATACAAGGATATGTGGAATCGCAGGTTTCGTACTGTGATCACAGAGACAACACATTACATTTAGCATTATGTGAATCCAGACTATACAATCATATTCAGTGTCATTCAGTTCATATGGTACATAACATCTGGGTATGTATTAGGGCGAAATTCAACTTTATTTGTCACACTTCTTTACCAAAATTTATCCCCTAAAGTAAGCAAACAAACTACTCTTACAGCTCTCGCTGGACGCATTTTCATGAAATTATGTATTTGATTATCTCTCGAAAATCTGCTGTGAAAATTCAAGTTCCATCTGAATCTGACAAGAATAATAGGTACTTTAAAAAGACGAATATACGTTTTTGATCATATTTCGTTCAGCTCCTCTTAGAATGAAAAATATGTCAGACAAATTTGTAGAGAAAATCATAAAAAATATTTAATGTACAATATATACTTTTTTTTCGTAAATCGTGCCGTTTACGGATTATGCGGGAAAATATTTTCGAGCCAAGCATGCTACAGATGACAATCTGACGCATGCGTTTTACATGCTGGATACGTAAGGCTACAAATACCCACAGAAAATATATAATTTTTGCCTATTTCTTTTCCATTAAAGCAATGAATGCACGAACGTGCTTCTGCATTTTGTTATATGTACATTTCTTGTCTCGTTTCATTTATCAGAGCCTGTGTGATACTGCAGATGCATTGCATGGTCTGGTAGTCTATATCAATTTGATGTGCTTCGTGTGTATATATTGCTGGCTTGGAGAGGAACTTTCGACTCATGTAAGTACAAGTGGCTAATTTACAGTCAGAAATGTTCTTAATATTTAGGGTTCTGTCGTCGAAAAATTAAATACTTTTGCTTTAATGAGTACGTGGTCAGAGAAGATAATTCCAGTGTTTCGGTGTGTTTTATTTGCTGTTGAATTTTAAATCCTCCTCATATAAAATACTTAAATTGGCATATTATGTAGTATGATTTACAGCATATGATAGCTGTGTCTTATGTGGATGATGTTTGGTTAATGTTTGAAAATAAAAATAAAATATATTTAACTGTGCCACGAAAGTTGCTACGAGTTTTATCCATACACATATTAGGCAATTACACACTTTTATTTCCAACCAGCTGCAAAGTTGGTGTTAATCATCCTATGTATTTGGCCTGGAAGCTTCAGTCAGGTTAATGGAGTTAGAAGGATTCGAGAATTGCATTCCGTGATATACAGGTAAAATGTGTACACAAATTCCTGTAATTTTACAAAATATGCATTACTATTAAAGATGCATTGAAATTATATTTATAATTGTGTATGTTTATGCAATTAAGCTAATAGGTATAAATATCTTCCCATTTATATTTGACAAACTGTTTAGCACGCAGTGTACTTCTTCAACACTTCTAGACCCATGAGAGTGGATTAATTTGCGGTTAACGTATGTAGTATTATTAAAACGAAATATGCAGTTGTTTGGATATAAATGGACATAAAATGTGCATTATTTAATTTGTATTAGACGTATGTTTTCTTCAAATATTTCAGGCAGAGGCAGTGAGAGACGCAGCCTGGAGCTGCGACTGGACAGGAACTCCTATCTCATTTCAACGCTGTCTGGTCTTCATCATTGCCACAGCTAATAAGGAGTTCACACTGACAGCTGGGAAATTTGTTCCGATCTCCAACAAGACCATGTTGAATGTAAGACTACTGATGTAATAGCACAATAGCGTGAAGCTGTAATTTTCTTCTGGTTTCACACACTAAACCTGTATAGCAGGGGGTGTTACCTGTACACACTAAAGATCCATGATTGATCCGGTTGTAAAGTCCAAGTCATAGGGTGGGGAGTGTGCTACGGAATGTAAATGGAACTTAAATAAGGATTTTATTAAAAAAGGTAAGATATTATTGCTCAATTAATGGCTATATGTCACGTTTAAATCACATTTTATGTAAAGATGTTAAACTTTACAGCACACCAAATCTCCTTTCATTTACATGTATACTTGTAATCAATAACTGTACAAGAGTTCTCATTATTTAATGTTCTAGCCATTGTTTGAACATTTAGCAAATCTTACCGCTTTGCAAACATCGCAAATTCATTCGCGGAGAGGAATTATTTCAGTCAAAAATTAGAACAGCTTAAGAAAATTGAACGCATTTTTATCTTGATATTTATAGGAAAGGCTAGAAAAAAGTCTTGTAGAACTAAATGCCCAAAGATTTATAAATTTTTTGATCTAGAAAATAGAGGAGGATACTTATATACAATTTGGCAAGGCGATATTTATAGTTTGTTTGACACAGGTGATATATTCAGATTTATTTATTATTTCCAACTTGATACACAAATCTCTTGTTCGTTTACACAAATTACTTTAAATTGGATTCCTCTGCATGTTTCGAGCGCACTCCGCTCAACATCAGGAGGTCAAAGACGTAAATTGTACGTATGCAGCCTCTGGTATCGTCACTCTCTGCAAGTGACTGTCTTGTGCAACCGCTAAGGAAGTCCTTCCTTAGCGGTTGCACAAG
>Ga0268261_10004305_pt1 | contig 10644 bp, 11 predicted proteins | sample TergutNc150P1_FD_190353 | JGI IMG/M metagenome (GOLD analysis project Ga0268261, IMG submission 190353) | Nasutitermes corniger P1 segment gut microbial community from laboratory colony in Florida, USA - Nc150 P1 (SPAdes) (version 2) | ecosystem: Host-associated > Arthropoda: Insects >...
CCTGCCACACTACATACTGTCACACTAACTGCCACACTACATAATGTCACACTACCTGCCACACTACATACTGTCACACTAACTGCCTCACTACATACCGTCACACTAACTGCCACACTACATACTGTCACACAGCAAGTGCCTTCAAACAGTTGGACACTAACTGCCACACTACATACTGTCACACAGCAAGTGCCTTCAGACAGTTGCACACTAACTGCCACACTACATACAGTCACACTATCTGCCACACTACATACTCTTACACTACTGTCACACTAACTGCCACATTACATACTGTCACACTAACTGCCACACTTCATATTGTCACATACCGCAAGATACCAATATTACTAACTGAAAGAAATTTTATAATTATTTTCAGTTGCAGTTTAATTTACGTCACAATAAGCAGTAACACAGTAATGCAGTACAACTTTATGACATTAACTTATTCACTATTGCATATATGTGACGTGGAGTGAGACAGTTAGTTGATAGGGTTAAACAAGATGACAGTTATATCGAGTGACACAAATATCGAGTGTAAAATAGCGAGCTCTGTCTGAGAAACGGACGGCAGGTTTATTAACCCTTTGTTAATTGCAGTGTTAAATTATTACAAATTTTTACAAACATGATAACAGTTGTAACAAAAACCTTCTGAATTTGGACTGCGCTGTGTTTCTATACTCCGCATGTTTCTCACAACAAACACCGAGTGTTTTTAAAGAACATTTGCTGTAACTGAAGGAAATTGTGTTCCGTAAAACAGGAACTGCACTATCATATATTTCTATACGTGTTTGTTGCTTAACTTCCCACAGTTTACCTTCCTTCCAACATAAATGTACGCACCAGAAGGACGAGAGGCTACTGACTGGGAACCTATAACGGCATTAAGATTTCTGCTTCCGTATAATACAAATACGACTCTACTATTTCTATCTAACCGCTTCACTTTCTCCACCCTACTCTCTTCCATCTCTCACTCACTCTCTTCATTCTCGAGAAACTTCAAAATGTTGATTTAGGGATATTTATTAAGGGTAGAACTTTTTCACAAAGGAGGGCATTATGTTGTGGAATTGCATTGTGATATAACGGAACGGAATATGACGTAAAATATCTGTTGCTATTTCTTTCTTCACTGCCACACAACTACAGTTTCTTCATCCAGATATTGACATAAGCCAGTATACTGTGTTTGTAGAAACTGCTTACCAAATCTTGCACTTCGTATTCAATACAAGCAGAAACGACCCTATGTTAATACGTTCCGCTTTTACGCAAGCGAGAAATTATATAACAATATGGAGACACATTCAGGACGATTTTTTTAAGAACTGTTTGCTTGGTTTCACTTTTCCCTAAAACTGTTCTTGGTCCAGTCGTCGTGACATTCGAATAAGTCACAACTATTGTATACAAAGTGTTGCATTAAGAAGCGACTAGAATATTTCCCAGGTACTAATAAATTTTGTGAATTTTAGAGTGATCGGACGCCGTGACTCAGATCCTGTCGGCTTTAAGCCCTTAATACTATTATCTACAAATGAAGGGCGAACAGTAACAGTTTATCCAAGTACTGTGTTCACAGATTATTTTCAAAAATTCAACTTAATTTTAACCTCTAATTAGATCTCTCTTTTTCGCTACTTCTTGTGGACATTTATTAACATCGTAGACTTATGAAACGTAAAACAGAAAAGCGACCTCCCTCAATCTAACCAGTGAAAGTAGGCATGGACTGTTGTGTTGTGGTGTCCGGCAATTTGTAGCTTTTGAAGGTTAATTGTTAAATATTACTTCAATTTATTTTAATTGCGTCATAATTAACTTCGTATCTAAGAAAGACTGCAAAGTAAATGTATTTAATTAAGACAGTAGCACAGTGAAATTTTTTCTTGACGTGTTACGATAGTTATTGTGTTTAAAACTGATTAATAATATTTTGGGCTTTGATTCTGTTTAGTATAAAAGCTTTTATTGCAAGTTACCTCTCTTTAGTTTCAATGCTAATTGTAAAAGTTACTTTTAAGCTGAGCCTTGGTTAAATTTTTGCAAAATATTTCAAAATTAATTGCATTTATTGACAGTTTGTGCACGTTAGAAAAACTTTGTTTTGGGAAATATTTTATCATGAAGTCGCATTCAAGACTCCACACTTCACCTGAACTGTTTATCTGGACTGTGTACTGCTTATCAGTTTGATAAGTAGAACGGAGACTTGACAAATCCATGGTATTGCAGGATGCAGTGTCTACTGTAGACAGAAAATTTTATAACAAAATGGCTGACTATCTTTAAAGTGTTACCATACCTGACATCACTCTTATTAACATCGTGTGAAGGTGCAGCACTCTGTGTACACTACTTGAAGATTTACACTGTGTGGGGTCATATGCCGCTCGTCCTTCTTTTTTGGTGCTAGATCCTTGTTCGTTTTCAGTTTGAAGCTCCGGCAGTTTTATCCCCAAAACCCACTGAATATTAAGCTGTTTGGTCTCAGTATCCTATTTGCATGATTTAAACAAAATGAAACCTTTTGTGCCTGAGAAGAACCGAACCAAGTCTGCTCGGTTTTTTTTATTTCTGCGCCAAAAATTGTTACGCGAACGCGCCTATGTGTTATCTTAACAAGTGCATTGCCATGGTTTTCCAGTAAAGTCCTAACCTCGTCAGTTGATCCAAAATATAAACATCCCACATACCCATCAGCTACACGCAGCACTAACGTACAATGTGTGTGGCTGTGTAACGTGGCTGTAAGGCATGTTACTGTGTTTTGATATTTCAGGAGGAAACAAAATAAAACTCTAAAAGCTTTCAATTTTAAATATCAAAAAGACAATTGCACTACATTAACCTTTAAGAACCGTGCGTCCTATATATAGAACGGGCGTACTGCTTCCCTCCAAATGTTGCATTTTATATATTTTTTTCAACAAATATAAGTACTGAGTATTTTAAACATGCTGCGCACTCTCCTTTTTTCTCTTCAAAATGCTGTTTATTTCATAATGCTGCCGTTTTTTGGTGTCTGTATTATTCACATCTTACATACAGAGTGTGCTAAAATTTAAATGTAAAACTCCGGTGCCAAAATATTAAGGGTCATTTAAGCGTTATCATTCAACAGTGGGTTTTGCAATTTTATAGTGAGGTGTATCTATGAAGATTGCACAATTCCCTATAACAACTGAGCTTTTTGGATTAACTACATATAAAAATATAATTACATTTCTATAGTCTTTTGCCTTGGCCCATGACAAACCCTACACAAACATGCAAAAATCTGCATGAGCAATAATAATAATACAAATTAAGAAAAAATAAAATTTTGCCCCGAGATTTATAGGAAAATGGGCAATGGAGTCCTAGGTACACAGACGGCCTCAAATGTCTGGCTGTGGGAAGATAGGGATGTACACTGTTCCGTCTGTAGCAGATCAATAATGTAAAGCATTACATTAATAACGTTGCAAAATATTGAATTTTTCCGTGCCTAAATTTATATATATATATATACATATATATGTATGTATAATGAATGGACACAGAGACGCCAGACATCTTAAGAATCTTTCTCAACCTGTGGGCAGTGAGTCGCAATGGACTGCTGTCCAGTATGTTATATTAAAAACAAATGCACCATACTTGATATAAGACAAAATGGAATAGCGGGAATCGCTGTACTGCCTACAGTCAGACGAAGGGCTGTGAGTCTACAGTGAGGAATGGAGTGTAGAGTGTAGAGTGTACAGTGTACAGTGTACAATGTACAGTGTACTGTGTACAGTATACAGTGTACAGTGTACAGTGAGGGATGGAGTGGGGTGCAACAGCTGCTGTATTTACATAGATGTAATACGTATATTAGAAAATGTTTCGCAGTAAGAAAAGGGAAAACATTCATTGCAAATAAAGCACTGAGCCACTAAGTTGTGAAATATTTTATCTGATTCTGTATCTGTTTCATGACATATAAATGGCTTATTGTATGTTTTCCAATTATTTACTGTTTGTATCTGTCCTTATAATAAACTGGACAGTTCGTTTAATGTACAGATGTATTGTGGTAGAACATTTTACGTTATTGTCTGCGTAAAATATGTTAAAATATATGACTTACAGATTGCGTTAAACTGTAAATTTGTTACACTATGCTTAGAAGTATCGAGGCTTATAACTTTGTAAATACTCGTAAATAGTCATGGAGATATAACGTAATACTGAGAGCGTGTCTGTTTTAAGAAAATTATCGAATATTTTACAGTACCAGACGTGGTGGTTATTGGGAACGATTTATCGTGATCTTTCACAGTCAGTTCAATAAAATAATAGCAATTATATCAAAGGATCGGACAGAATGTGGTTTACTGAACACAGAAATTCACATTTTTTAAACAAATATTCAAAATGTTCCGATATTCTGATATATGACTACTATTGCTGCCTATTGCAAACCACCATATTGTCAATAGACGTCGGAAAACGGCTATCCGGAGAGGAAAATTTGTATTGCAAATAAAAAAATCCTCACCTAAACTGATGCGAAAATATAAAAGAATCTTCAAAATTCACTCCAATTTATAATGTGTAAGTCACCATTCCGTTTCACACCGCAACTCTTCTCACCTTCACTCTGGTACCACTCGGTACGACAGTCAGCAGGGTAACGGTCCATCATCGAGATTGTCTTCAGTCAGTCCGTTAAGGAAAATCTTGTGATAGTGCTTCCCATTAGGACATTATAGCAAATATATTTCTTTCAAAATCTTTCGCCACTCATCAATCAACCACTCGACATTACACATTCCGAACTCCTGGCAAGTGTCGTTATGTAAAACACATATAAGTAAAATCGTATGTAAACTTACCATCTCCCAAAGTAGTTGCAGTATTTTAGAGATGTTTTCAAGTTGGTGCATAGAGCCAAACACAGCATTAAATTCATGTCTCATAAAATTCACATTTTTAAAATTATGCGCCATGTTATGTTGAACTATAAAATAGGTAATAAACAAATGAACGTCGAACACAACCTTACAAATTATTCAAAGAGCTACAAGTTTCCACCACACTAGACCATCATGAGGTTGGCTTTTAAAACATGTTAAAGAACCAAACATCCCTTCGGTTTGTGACATGTAGCTGTATGAATAATATATAAAGTTATGTTCGAAATTAATTGGTTTATTCCTCTAATCTAAAAATATCCTTTTTCAAATCTCGCTGCCAATTAAATACCAGCGTTGTTAAACAGTCGGAATGTAGCAGCAGTTGGCAGGCAGCAGTCAGTTGGCTACGAACTGTATGCTGATATTGTCAATAGGACAGACAGAATGTGTACGTGTGCAACAGAGAATAGGTAAAAGGAGTAACAAGACTGAAAGCATTACTGGTAGTGTATATTGATTGGTGATTTGTAAGGGAGCTAAATTTGTGTTATTTCTTACTAATTTTTTTAAACATCTATAAATATTATTGCTCATGCAAAGATTTACATGATCAATAATATTTATAGATGTTAAAAAAATAAAAAATTTGTCCTGAGATTTCTCGGAAAATGGGCAACGGAATCATAGGTAAATAGACGATGTGTAAGTACACTTCAGATTTCTACCTGTGGGAAGAAAGTGAAGTACACTCTTTGGTCTGTAGCAGAACAATAATGTATAACATTACATTAAGAGTTTTCCAAAATATTGAAATTGTCCGTGCCTAAATTTACATACATGTATATATATACATATATATATATATATAAATACATGTGTATATATAAGTTAAATGGACACAGAGACGGTAGACGTTTTAAGAATCTTGCGCAACCTGTTGGCAGTGAGTCGCAACGGACCGCTGTCCAGTATGTTACGTTAACATCAAACGCACCATACTTGGTATATGACAAGATGGAACAGCGGGAATCGCTGTACTGCCTACAGTCAGACGAAGAGCTGTGAGTGTACAGTGAGGAAAGTAGTGTAGAATGTACAGTGTACAGTGGAGAATGAAGTAGGGTGCAATAGTTGCTGTATTTAAATAGCTGTAATGTGTGTAATAGGAAATGTTCTGCAGTTAGATATGGAAATTCAATATTGGCAGGTAATGCATTGAGCAACTAAGTTGTGGAATATTACATCAGGTTCAGTATCTGCTTCATGACATAAAAATGGCTTTTCTTAAGTTTTTCAATTATTTATTGTTTGCATCTGAGCTTATAATAAATGGGACGTTTTGTTTCATATACAGGTGTATTGTGGTAAAATATTTTACGTTATTTTCTACGCAAAATGTGTTAAATTGTGTGACTTAAAGATTATGTTATACTGAAAATTTGTTACATTATGCTTGGAAGAATCGAGGCTTATGTCTTTGTAAATACTCGCAAATATTAATGGGGATCTAACCTAGATTTGAGAGCGTGTCTGTATTGAGAAAATCATCGAATACCATCCAGTGTCAGACGTGGTGGTATTGGGAAAGATTTATCGTTATCTTTCACAGTCAGTTCAGTACAATAATAACAATTACATCAGCAGATCGGGCAGAATGTGGTTTACTGAACACAGAAATTCACATTTTTAAAGAAATATTCAAAATATTTCGATATTCTGAAACATGACTGCTATTGCTGCCTATTGCAGACCACCAAATTTTCAATAGATGTTGGGAAACAATTATCCCATGACGAAGCTTTGTATTGCAAATAAACTGCTGCGGAAATATAAAAAAATTTCAAAATTCCCTCCAATTTATAATGTGTAAACCACCACTCCGTTTCAAGCCGCAACTCTTCTTACCTTCACTCTGGTACTGTTCGGTACGACAGTCAGCAGGTTAGCGGTGCGTGATCGAGATTGTCCTCAGTCAGTCATCTTGTAATAGTGCTGCCTGTTAGGGCATTTTACCCATTACATTTCTTTCCATTTCATTCGCCACTCATCAACCAACCACTCGACATTACACAGTCCGAACATTTAGCAGTGTCTTTATGTAAAACACATACAAATAAAATCATATGCAAACTTACCATCTCCCAAAGTAGTCACAATATATAAGCGATGTTTTCCAGTTGGTGCATAGGGCCAAACATAGCATAAAATTTATATCTCTTCTAAATTTCACATTTTTAAAATGAAGCACTCTGTTGTGTTGAACTACAGAATAAGTAATAAACAAATAAACATCGAACACAACTTTATAAACTCTTCGTAGAGCTACATGTTTCGACGCCACGAAGTTATAACGAGCCTGACTTTTAGAACATGTAAGAGAATTAAATATCCCGTGGGTTCGTAACTTGCAGCTGTATGAATACTGAATAAAGTTGTGTTCGAAATTTATTGGTTTGTTGCTTTAATTTAAAAATCTGCTCGTTCAAATCTCGCTGTCAATTAAATACCAGCGTTGTTAAACAGTCGACTTCAGCAACAGTTGGCAGGCAGCAGTCGGTTGGCTACGAACTTTATGCTGATATTGTAAATAGGACAGACCGTCTGTATACGTGTGCAACAGACTGTAGGTCAAAGGAGTAACAAGACTGAAAGCATTACTGGCAGTGCGTATTGATTGGTGATGTGCCATTATCATCATCATCATGTTCGAAAAGGGGGGTTAGGCGTGTTGCCTGTTCCTTAATCCTCCAGGTGAAGTTGGTCCGCCCATCTCTTCTTCGGTCGTCCTATGTTCCATTGTCCGTTTGGTCTGTAATGCAGTGCTTGTCTTCGTAGTCTATTTTTGTCCATCCTCTGTACATGTTGTAGCCATTTTTGTTGGTATTGTTCTATCTCCTTTACTATGTTCTGTGCCCCAGTTTTTTCCTAATACTTGTATTTTTTTCTTTATCTAATTTCTTAATTCCTAGTAAGTTTCTCAAAAATTTCATCTGTGTTGCTTCTAAACTTTGTTTGTTTCTTTTTTTCAGTACCCAAACTTCACTTCCAAATTTCAATGCTGCTTTAGCTGTAATGTTGTGTAACCTTAATTTTGTTTCTTTAGTCATCTGTCTTCCGAAATGTCTCCGCATAGTTCCATTTATTTTACTATATTTGTCATTTATCTTTTAAATAAATTTTGTATTCTTATATACAATATCCTAAATATTTAAATTCTGTTACTTTTTAAAAAATTTTGTCATTTATCACAATTTTTACTCTCTGTATTTGGTTCCCACTCATTGCCATGGATTTTGTTTTTGTGCTGGATATAATCATGTTGTATTTCCTTGCTATAAAGTTTAGGTGATATGCCATTTTTTGTAAGTCGTCTTCAGATGTGGCCATTAAAATCTGATCATCTGCATATAGTATGGTGTTAATATACTTCCTTTTGTTTAGTTGTTGGTGATGTGTAATTGAGCTAAATTTGGGTTATTACTTACTAACACCACCATTTTACTGATAGAAGAAGGCATCAGTTCGATATATTTACTGTAAAATACGTAAAATCTATTAGAGGATTTATACTTCTATAATCACGGCATTATTAAGGCCTGCTGGTATGGCAACACTTTCAAGTGGAACTGTGAAATTTTGCGTCAAGGACCAAGAAATTTTAAATCTGGTTTTGATTCCGCATTGACACATTCACTTTTCAAGAAATATTTACGCTTAATGTATCCATTACAGATGAAGCTGTGACAAGACAGACCTGATTTTGGCGTAGTTAATACCATTATCTGCAACTGAACATGCTACACTAACAGTTTATGCAAGTCATACATTCATATTTTTTATCTAACATTTATCTTAATATTATCCTCCCATCAACACTATTCTTTCCGCCACATCAATTCGACATTCCCTAACACTGTAGCCTTACGAAGCGTCAAACAAACCTGTGAACTTCGTCTATCTAGCGACTGTAAGCAGGCAGGGATTGTTGTATTTAAGCGTAATTTCCTGCCAATTGTGGTGCTTTGAACAGAAATTTTTATATTTTACTTTAATTTATTTCGATTAAGGTAAAATTGCTGCAACAAAATAATGGATGAAAGCTTAAAATTGATAACAAATTACAACACGCAGTGATACAAAAACAACAACCACATATCATTCAGAAATTACTCCTTCCACAAATTGCAAAGTGTCACCATACAATACATTCCGACACAGACATACAGTTGAATCTTTTTCTGGAAACACACTAAAATCACAAGTCGGTTCAACATATACAAATATCCTATAACCAATCAAGTAATGACAATTGTGCATTAGAAACACTCATATATTAATTTAGAATTATACTAGTCTGTTGTATACATTTCTCCCATTAATCCAAATACACCTGCTCTATACACAACAGCTGTATATTTTTCTCCCATTAACCCAACTGTACCTGCTCTATACACAACAGCTGTATATTTTTCTCCCATTAACCCAACTGTACCTGCTCTATACACAACAGCTGTATATATTTCTCCCATTAACCCAGCTCTACCTGCTCTATACACAACAGCTCTATATTTTTCTCCCATTAAACCAACTGTACCTGCTCTATACACAACAGCTGTATATTTTTCTCCCATTAACCCAAATTTACCTGCTCTATACACAACAGCTCTATATTTTTCTCCCATTAACCCAACTGTACCTGATCTATACACAACAGCTGTATATTTTTGTACCATTAACCCAGCTGTACCTGCTCTATACACAACAGTTGTATATTTTTCTCCCATTAAACCTACTGTACCTGCTCTATACACAACAGCGGTATATTTTTCTCCCATTAACCCAACTGTACCTGCTCTATACACAACAGTTGTATATTTTTTTCCCATTAACCCTACTGTACCTGCTCTATACACAACAGCTGTATATTTTTCTCCCATTAACCCACTGTACCTGTTCTATACACAACAGCTCTATATTTTTCTCCCATTAACGCAACTGAACCTGCTCTATACACAACAGCTCTATATTTTTCTCCCATTAACTCAACTTTACCTGCTCTATACACAACAGCTCTATATTTTTCTCCCATTAACCCAGCTGTACCTCTTCTATACACAGCAGCTGTTTCCAGCTACATGTTACTGATACTGACAGCTGTACAGCTGCAATTTATATCTTTCTTCTCACTATAAACTTTAAAATAGAAAATACATTTATGGTGACGATACAGCTCTTATGTTCTCACCACGCCATGTATGCAGTAATTCTCACCCTCGGCACTGTCGTAACGGAAATTTTAATTTAAAGTCCTGGTTAGTTAGTTAAAGTTAGTACAATTGTTACAATTTTCCACCGAACCAAATTTCAATTGCACAATACAACCGCTCGTTATTATCGGAAGCAAAAATTAAAGCAAACATTTCTCCTGCGGCCATCGTATCGCTTATCATTCTGTTAATATGGCACCCTCCCTTCAATTTCACTTTACCCCACTATCTACTATCACTCAGAACTCCAAGGCCAGACAGACAATGGCACAACAACTCCATTGTTATATTTAATTTTGTATTTTAGAATCATTTAGTATTATTATTATTATTATTATTTTTTAAAGATATTATACAAATAAATTATACAGAATTTGAGTACATGTACTGTGCATCTTTTATTATTTTGTACTGTAGCAAATAAGGCACGATCATGTCACAAATTATCACACTGCTACATGTTTCGACATTAT
>Ga0268261_10004306_pt1 | contig 10642 bp, 6 predicted proteins | sample TergutNc150P1_FD_190353 | JGI IMG/M metagenome (GOLD analysis project Ga0268261, IMG submission 190353) | Nasutitermes corniger P1 segment gut microbial community from laboratory colony in Florida, USA - Nc150 P1 (SPAdes) (version 2) | ecosystem: Host-associated > Arthropoda: Insects > Digestive...
GCCGCTCGCCTGCTGAGATCGTGGGTTCGAATCCCACCGGGGGCATGGATATTTGTCTGTTGTGAGTGTCGTGTGTTGTCAGGTAGAGGTCTCTGCGACGAGCTGATCACTCGTCCAGAGGAGTTCTACCGACTGTGCTGCGTCGTTGTGTGTGATCTAGAAACATCAAGAATGGGTGCTCCATATATATATGACATTAGTCACCTAAGGGTTAATGGAATTTTTTTGCATATTCAGAAAATATAACTATTGCATCAAATCATGTTTTTTGGACAAAATTATGTAATCTGCCAGAAGAACACAAAAAGAACAGTTCACATGCAGCCAAAAGATGTCAAAATCTCCAGTTGTATAGCTTCTGGATCCAACTGATAGTTGTGCCAGAATATGATGCAGAGATCACAAACTTACATGGCAGTCTGAGTGATCATGAAATGGTAAAACATACAAGGTCTAATGCTTCAGATTTATTACATGCATTGTAACAATTTTCAGTACTTTCAACATCTGCATATCTTTTACAACAGGGAGTTAAATATATGGGAAGAACTCTAGTGACAACCTACTATACTGACTATCATATTATTCTCTTAGTTTAAACTTAGCACTTCATAACCAGTGGGTTTCACAAGTCTATTTCTTCCAAAAATCAAGACAAAACTACTAATTACTTACTTCATAACATGTTGCAAAGATAGCAAAGAGAGGATTATGAAAAGTCTGGCAGGCAGTTAAGAGAGCATGAGATGGATCTTGACTCCTGTGACAACTCAGAAGAATGTGAAATACATCATTGACTGCACCACAACTTGTTACTTCTGAACTGTTAACAGCATTCAGACCAGAATGATATGAGTCTTCACTTGAACTACTGCTGACATATGCAGTGCTGTCTGTTGCTTGACCCGGTGATTCACTTGCTGATTCCTACAATATAAATTATACAACACAAATATACAAATCCTTTCAGTACCAACAAAAGCACAGTTCTACTATTATGTATTTCACTCCTAATTAGTTAAAAAAAATACATGTTTCAGCTTAAATGCCATCATCAGAGAGCTAACACCTATAATCCTAAAAGCTTACAGCAAAGAAATAGTCTTAAAAAGTTTCAGGATATCAAATGTAGAGATTACAGCTGAAATTTACAGTACTTAAAATGTTATAAAATGACACTATAGTGTGTTGTTGATTACAAATTGTTACAAAATAATGGTAGGTTTAGTTGCTGACAAATATTTTATAACAACTTATAATCACCAACACGTACATTTTAAATACTGTAAATTTTAACTATATTCTGTACATTTAATGGAAAGCAACTGGCAAGGAGACAACTGTAAACAATGAAAACTATCATTATTTGATAAAAATTTATAATCAACATCATATTATAGTGTCACTTTGTAACATTTTAAATACTGTAAATTTGAACTATAATCTGTACATCTGCAATGCGTAAGCACTGTAAGTCTATTTTATTACTGTAAGCCTTTGGTAATATAGGTGTTAGCTCCCTGATGATGGCAGTTAAGCTGAAACATGTAGGAGCTAATTAGGAGTGAAATACATAATAGTGGAATTGTGCATTTGTTGGTACTGTAAGGTTATGTAAATGATTTACAATGCACAGATTGAATAGTATGAAACAAATACACAAGTCTGTTACCAACTAACTGCACCAACACTTGAACAGAAAATTCACTCCTACATGTTTCAGCTACCGTCCGAAGCCATCCTCAGCAAACAACAATACTCAAAGACATATACAGCATTACATGGATTGTCAACTGTATACAGAAAAATATATAAAATCCATATTAATCCCAATACACTGTTGCATAACAATGCACAGTACTAGTTTAAAACTATGCCAACACTATTACAATACAGAAAATGAAAAGATTAAAATTTTGAATCCAAACATCATGAAAGGTGGGATTTCTTTGAGTTTAATGGAGTGGAGTATACAATATTAAGTTTAAACAATACATAACACTGAAAAATACTGAGTATGGAGTTTATATGAAACTTACAGTTGACTTTATGCACACTGTGAAGTGCTGAATGCAGGGTTTTATCTTGGGTTAAATCCTTTACATCCCCAACATCTCAGATGATGTGGAGATACCACAACATGATGCAATACAATACAATACAATACAGTACAATGTAATGTCCACCTCATCTTAATGTAATACACCTTCCTATAGCCCAGTTTCCTTCCTTACAAGACGCACCCCAGAAAAAAAAAAAAGCTTATGAAAATCACCATACTGTGTGTGTGTGTGTGATGGAGGGAGGGGGTGAGTGACAGAGAGCAAGGCACACACATGTATACATCTGTGCACACATGTGTAATTTCTTCTTCCAAACCAGTTGATCAATATTAATGAAATTCATACGAACTGTAACCTACAGAAGGCCATCCAAGTGCCGACTCTTTTAATTTCTTGCAACCTGTAATGCGGTTGGGATAGCATGGTTGGTACAGTAACTGAGTTGCAGGCTGGACAACCAAGAAATCATGGTATGATCCCTGACAACAGCAAGAGATTTTTCCTTCTCTGAAGCATCCAAACCAGCTCCGGAAACCTCCCAGGTTCCTGTTTACTGGGTACAGCAGCTCTTTCCCAGGGTGTACAGGGGCAGAAGTTTCAAGCTGACCACTCCCTTCCCCCCTAGTGCCGAGGTTAAGAGTAAGTGCAGCTATACTGTTCTCACCCACCCCCATGCTTTCATGGCATGCAGAGGCATCTTCACCTATACCTTTCGTAAGAAATGCACCTACATTACAACACAGTGTGAGACAACAAATGAAAAAATTTAACTTCACATGCACAGCACCACAGATGGAGATGTCTGGTCTGCTGCACATGTTGACCACTAGAGCCCTAATACCAATTAGGTAGAAAAAAGTATAGGATCCAGAGTGGCTCTAGATGTGGCAGCAATTAAACCCACTCACCCCAACACCAAAGGCAGTCATTTTCCTGCACTATTGCAGAACTTGTAATAAATATGACTTACAATGCTTCCTGCTGCTTTTCGGAATCCTATTCTTGAATACAGAACTTTCCGCGAGTCTCTTGCAACCAATTTACTTCTTTCCTTGGTCGCCACATGTTCTTGTTTCACAGTCATTTTGTGGCTCAGTGCATGTGACAGATGTTCCTGTAGCTGACTTGAATGAAATTCTTTGACAAGTAAGAGTACCTACAAACAGTCACAAATTATAACCATATTATTTTTCATTTCCTGTGAGTTACTTGTAAACAATAATGGACAATAATGGGAAAACAAAACTCATAATTTAATACTATAACAGTATTCACTCAGTCTATTCATAATATGACTGCCACCCTCTGGTTTATGACTCGATGTAGTCTGGTAGGCAGTAACTAATGTTTCAGATGAAGCTGCTGCTTCCATCTTGTGGGAGAAGGAGAAGGCAGTAAGTTACTACAAAAAGATGGTAATCACCCATTAGGCTATACAGTGCCACAACTTAAAAAAAAAAAAAAAAAAACACACACTCAGAAACTTCACTGTTATCTAAATCTCAAATACCATACATATTTGAAGTAACTCCATGGCAAAGTATCTTCTTTACAGCTGATAATTACTCAGCTGTTAAATCAACTCCCTGGCTTTTTTTTCACCAAAGACCACCATCAGACCATCTTCAGGCAGTTTGATCCAGTCCACACCTTTACCTACTATTCCTTTACCAGGCATGTTAATACGATCCTCCATCTAAGCCTAGGACTCCCAAGTCTTTGATGCATATTTACCAAGAATTTATCACATCTACAGAATGTACTACATGCCCTGTCAATTCCATCCTCCCTGATTTAATCAAGCCAGATACATGATGTGCAAAAGTATTTTTACAGCAGTGGTTCTATGAGACTTCAATGGACAGAACATACAGATCCGACAAAGAGAAGGGAAATGCATATGCAACTGTGGTGAGAAAATCCCATAAACACTGAGACCTGGAAGACAATGAAAGAACTGGGACAGTAATATTAATAATGGATCTTAAACAGACCAAGGATGGAAGGTGGATGAAAATTCATCATGAATGTGTCTGATAATAGGATCTCATATTGGTAGTATTAAACCTTCAGTTTAAACCATCTGAGTGTTGGTAAGTTACATATTTATATGCAGCAGCCCCTTGTTCAACTGGACAGCTGGAATCTGGACCACCAAGGAGAAACTCTGTGGTATAGGTAACGTGGGGGGGGGAGAAAGAAAAAAAAAATCACCACTCAATGCTAAAGTAAAACTCCTTAAAGCAGAAATACTGTACCTAACAGTTCATTACAAAAACAACAGTGACGATGACAACATACCGGGAAAGCACAAAATCAAGGAACCACAGAAATTAGCCATACTGGGCACTGCACGCATACTTCAGAAAGCACTAACATAAAACACTGTACTTACATTTACTAAACAAGAATGCTAAATCCCTATGTTTAAAACTGGCAGACAAACTAACCTGATCGACAGGATACTGATGAAGCTGAATGAACAAAACAAATGGAAGCCACAAATCTTCCTTTGCACAGTGTTTCAAAAACTCTTCTGGTAACTTCATCTGATGAAATTTAGCAAATTTCACAGCCAAATCCCAATGCAATAACTGTTTCACAATGGAATTACCAGGTGATTGGCTGTAACAAAGTGCAGCTTCCAGTAACAGTAAAATTTCTCTTGCTGTCTGTTCTTTAGAGACTATCAGCCCATGCATCAACACACCTAAAGCAGAAAATTAGACACGTGAACTCTACATCAATTCTGATAATATTTTGATCTGAGATAAAATAACAAGTAAATACAGACAAATAAATACATGGACAATGCACATACCATGCAAGCATACAAGAATAAAGACAGTATATACCCAAATATGATAACTTTTTCCTCATTTCATCATCCAACTAATAGGGTGCGGTGGTGCTGCTTCATAATTGAACAGAAAGATAAACACATTTTCATAGACATTCTCCTGCAAACTGAAGCCTGTGAAGGGATATCATCCTATGTTCGGGGAAATATGGAACATACAAAAAGATTCTCTTCACACCACGGCTCCAGAAATACTACTTACCATACTCCACAAAAAATTTGAGGTTTTCATAGTGCTGTAAATTCAGATTATGTCCTGCATTGTGAAACCATGCAGTCTTATTGGTGGTTACCAAAAATATATGAGCCACTCATCCATTTCCCAAAGGAACAGAAGAAGGGCGGCTCTACAGACAAGTAGTAAATTCCCCCTGACACGACAATACTCTGTAAATGGTTGTTTTACAGGCAATAGCATGTTTTCAGATATTTGAACCCTCAAAAAAGTTCTCCCCCCCCCCACTGCCTGTTTTCAGTGCCTATGAAAAAGCCTGTTTTATCAAAATAATATGTTCCTCTCACGAAAATACAATTTATGGCCCTTAATCAGGTCACTTTCTCACTTCCCATGTGCCTGTCTGCAGTGGACCTCGACACAGCAGTTTTCTCTATATTTCTTGATCAAACTCCTTTTGGCCCACAGCATGCTCATATCTCCTCTCCCCTGCTATGAATCTGAGTAACCACCTTCCACACAGTCTTCCTTCATAATCTGACTGCTTCTTCAACCTACTCCAGATCTTAAGTTAAAGGCAGCATGTTCCTCTGTAACATTTGTGCCCACTGATGGAAATACCAAGTATCACAACTCAAGCAACATGACTGAGTAATAAAATACACTTCTACAACTAATGGGTGTTCATTAATTTGTCCTAGAAAAGTGAGCTGGAGAACATTTTTACAATGACTAACAGTACTGTCTTCTCACGTAAAAATTAAAAGCTAAAGTCACTCCTGTTCATGCCATTAACACACTATGAGGAGCAGAGTTATAGCTCCACTCACTCTTAACCTTGCCATGAGATGGATGTGAGTGGCCAACTTCACACCCTGGCCACTTTACCCCTGGTAAAGAAACCCAGTACCCATTGAACAGGAGCTGGATGGGCCCTGTGACTAGTCTAAATGGTTTTGGGGAAGAGAAAATCTCCCTCCCCTGCCGGGATTCACATCCCGGAACGTTCAGTCTGTACCGAGTCCCTACACCAACTACATCATTCCCACCCCAGCCTTTTGACATGATCAGCCACATCACTGGAATGAATTTCCACAAGAACATGGTTGACAGCCTGAGTAGGGTGTGTTGCATTCAGCCACTGTTAATGTTTCAAATCTCACATTAACAACCTAAACAAATAAAGCAATATTCTCTTGGCAAACTGGTTTAAAAAACTCCCCCAGCAATTATGGAACATAAGATTCATTGCCACATTCAGACGAAATAACCACTGCATCCTATCCTGAGCCATACAAATGCAGTCAACCCCATTACCCATTTATTTATGATCCACTGGTCCACACCAAAATAAAATTATCAAAGAAAAAACCACTGTAAAGGCATTAAAGTCACATAAATTCCAGGTAGAAACAAAATGGTTTTACTAGCATACTGCATGAATCTGCTAGAAAGACATCTGGTGTTTCATGATTCACTGTATAGAACATCTCAATACTTATAATATAAGGAATGTTCAATAAGCAGGGTTCCCTATGTCTTAAAAATTAAATGAGAAGTCAGTACAGCATTAATTGTAGCTCATTTATTTCACAAAAGTCTCATTATTTTTAAACACAACCTCCAGCACAATGAAGTATTTGTCACATCTTGCCACATTCTGCAATAACGATGAAGTGTAAAGGGCTGTTCATGAGTGATTATGAATGCAAGAGCCTGATTCCTGTCACAAATAAATTTTTAAACTCATATAAAATGGGAAAAATGCATCAATGTGTACAATGGATTATGTCAAAAAATAATGATACTTCAGTAGAGTAAATGGCTATAATTAACATTGTATGACTTATCATGTGATTTTTATGACCTCTAGATCTTACTTATTGACTGTCCTTCCTACATGACTGGTTAAAAAATAACTACCCTGGATGGGTTGTTATCGAACCTCCATTAAATAAACCTAAACAATGGAATCTTACCAACTTTTTCTTCATGGACTTGTTCCTTGCCAGTACTGTGATACACAGAAGAGTTGAAGTAGTGCAGGATCTTGTTTGCTGCTGCCACATGAACCCTCACAGTTTCAGAATCTATGCCAAGCATTTCAATAAAGGATATGCAGGCAGAGACAATGCTCTGATTTGTAAAATGTTGTAGAGCCAAGCCATGTACAAAATTACACGCCTGTTTCTTCCTAGTAAATTAAATTACATATATTAGAATTGTTCTAAGGGAATTCAACTGCACAAACAATGCAAAACTTTAGGTCTTCACAGCTATGCTGCTAAAGGTTCAAGTCTTCTGGAATGTTATGTTGTGTCTCTGGGTAAACAGTCCCAGCATTTTGGAGAACAGTAGCCCCCTCTAAATGTCAGAACTATCTACCCAGTGGCACAGTATAACATCCCACATAACTTAAATCTTCAGCACAAACAATATCATTACTTACATCTTTCTGGAGATCTTTTTGTGTAATCTCAGCTGATCTATAATAAACATGTTTACTGCAAAGCTGGGCCGTCCTTGTTTTAAGTAATACAGATAGCTCAAAGTGATGTTGTGTCCAAATTTTGCTGACACTTTTTCAGAAGAAAAGTGAGGAAATTCATCACCCTTCACCCTGAAATCACAGGGCATAATTAAACTGAACATTTTACTCTGAAAGGAAAAAAAAACTGTAATTTATGTAACAGTTCATTATATACACATCTAAGGAGGAAAAATGTGGTTTGAAACATAACTCATCAAATAATTTCAAATTCAGATGAACTAATTTATACATTATTATGTTACATGTCCAGTGTGAAACTTGGTATGTCGTTCTAAGGTAAGAAACATAACTTAAGGGTGTTTGAGAAAAAAATTTAAAAACAGTATGTGGACCTTCGCAAAGGAAATAACATGAGATGCCAGGAAATGTCATCTGCGGCACTAAAATTACATCTTTCACCAAACAGTTTGTAGAATGATTAAATCAAGAACGACAGAAGGGAGAGAGGCATGTAGAATGTATGGGAGAAGGAAAAAAATTACACAAATGTAAACTCAAAAGGAACTGGAAAGCTTTAGCATAAACATTATAATATTAGCAAAACTGGACTTTATAGAATAAAGCTGAGAACATGTAAAATAAATTTAACCGTTTAACCTACACAATGCTAACACTTGCTACTATGTTTGTTAAACAGTCTTTATGTTATCATGTTCCTAGATACAAAAATGCAAAAAATTCAGTCGGCAGAGGTATAGGAACAGTTTAAATCCCTGTCCTCATCATACGTACTTGTGCATGCTTTGCCAACTAAACAACTTTGACACATCAAATGGTGAGCAGCCATGTAGAAGCTGATATACCGTCACATCTGGCTGAGTCTTGTAGTCACCAAGTTGTGATGAGACAGCCATATTCAAGAGAGGTAAACGACTTTGAGCTGCCTGAAGAGTATCACTGCTGACAGGAAATTCCTCTGGAACTTTCTTCTCTATGACATCCTTTAGCTTCTGGTTGCCATATACAGCTGTTGCCAAAACCACAAGTGGATGTTCTTGGAGGTAATTATCAACACTCCCTTTACTCAAAAACTCAGCAGCACCAATCACTGCTTGGTACACAATGGACTCATCAGACAAATTACCACCCAGTTGTTTCAATATGAGCCATAACCTAAACCAGTCATTTTCATCTTGGTTGTTCAGTGACAAATGAGACAAGGATTCAATCCTATGACTTGAGAAATCAGAGTTTTGGAAACAAGGAAAAACTACATTAAACAGTTTGTGCTTAATGCAGAATTTTATAAACAAATCTTCAAAGTCACAATATAAAATGTTAGCCGATGGCTGATTCAAAATTTGCTCCATATCATTAACAGATTTTGTTCTGCAAAATCTAGCGATAATACTACATGGATTTGCTTTCTCACTGCTGCTGAAGACTCCAAACCTGTAAAATAGGAATTATTAGTCCAAACACAACTTCAAAATATAATTTAATATCTAGAAGTTTAAATGTTTAACAGAGACAGTTATATAATGAGAATCTTCAAAGTGTGTATGGTTAGTCTAATATTTAAATGGCCTTTAACCTTTAACTGACCAAGTTGGTATTTAAAATTCAGCATACAAATTACGAAAAACGTGAATATTATTTGTACACAAAAGATAAAATTATGAAACAAAGGTCATTTTGTGGAAAATAAAAGATTATGCAGCATGTTTGAAAAATGGAGTAAATTTCCTTGTTGCCTAAATATACACAATTAATTTCTATGGATCTTTTTTTATATTAGTTCGCATATGTGAATGCAGATTATTAAAAGGTGAAATTAAAAATGAGACTGAAAAGATATATATAGCATGCATCAATAGAATAAATACAAAATGAATGTTGTTTTGTAATCATAAGGTAATGATGAAGATGGTAATGAATAACAGGGACCTGCATCTTACTGAATACTCAAAATCACAGTGGGACTGGGCGTTCCCCAAACCAGTCAAGCTTTGAGGCTGTCAAGAGTAAGGACCTTAGAAGGTACACAAATCCTTAACATGCTTAACACTGTGTTGAAAAGGACAACAAGAACCATAAATTAATAATTACACAATTCAGTGAAAAATTTCTGAATATAATTTTACTCATATTGGTTCTAACTGCATTTAATATACCAGATACAACATAAAAGATTCACACTGTCACTATTTTTGTAACTGTCCTCATACAGAAAATTTATATAATATTTTTGTTACTACTGTACATTCTAAAACTCAAGACCTCTGTGGAATAAGTCTTTTTTTTTTAAAGATAATAATCAGCACTGAGTTGTACAACACATAAAGTATTATTGAGAAAGTTTATTATCCTCCCACACATACTCCCACACTGCAACCTAACTCAGAATGCATAGCACAGCAAATTTTTCCAACCAGATAGACTTAATGTATTTACGATTGACTTGTTGAGATTTTTTTTGTTGAGGATGACTACTGCATAATTATGACGTAAGAAACTTTTCACATGCATCCACAAATTATCTTAACAAACACTACATATTCTTCAAAACTCTGTTGCCAAACAAAATTTCGCTATCTTACATTAACCTTTAAGAACCGTGCATCCTATATATAGGACGGGTGTGCCGCTACCCTCCAGATGTTGCATTTTATATATTTTTTTCAACAACTATAAGTACTGAGTATTTTAAACATGCTGCACACTCTCCATTTTTCTCTTCAAAATGCCGTTTATTTCATAATGCTACTTTTTTTGGTTCCTGTGTTAGTCACATTTTACATACAGAGTGTGCTAAAATTTAAATGTAAATTTAAGGTTTGTAAGTCTGTGCATCATCATACATTTAAAATAAATCACCAACATGATGCAACCATTTTTCAGTTTATTATCCTGACGTTTGTTTACAGCTCAACATGTTTCGGGCGTTTTCCCGCCCATCATCAGGAGCTCAATGACTGCAGTGGCAGCCTCTGGGTTTACTTTCGTATCGTGGTGATAGCCGTGCTGTGTTCATGGTCAGGCTGGCCGGCCTG
>Ga0268261_10004307_pt1 | contig 10640 bp, 9 predicted proteins | sample TergutNc150P1_FD_190353 | JGI IMG/M metagenome (GOLD analysis project Ga0268261, IMG submission 190353) | Nasutitermes corniger P1 segment gut microbial community from laboratory colony in Florida, USA - Nc150 P1 (SPAdes) (version 2) | ecosystem: Host-associated > Arthropoda: Insects > Digestive...
ACATTAGTCACCTAAGGGTTAATGATTTAACCCTTATCCTGCTAACGTGGAGAAAATGGTGAGCTAATAATGCCAGCAAATAGCAGATGGGATTTAATTCGGGGTTTAAAGGGTTAAGCAGGCATTTTGCAGCAATCCAATGCATGTTGAGACCTTGTGTCAAAATTCTTTGGCATGATCCACCTGCGATTCTAGTCTATTTAGTCACAGTGCACACAGTAAGACATTTGTTTTCAAGAGCAGTTCCCCAACTCATGTTTGAGGTACTCTCACTGTTTCTTCTCCAGAAATAAGCTTTTCACACCTCACAGGTTTCTGTGGCAGTTCTGATTTGTTTGAAGCAAGACTTAATGCATACAAACTCTTGACATCTGCTATTTTCTGATCCAGTAAAAATCAAACAGGACATAACACGCAGCCACACAATATTACTTCCGAGTGATGCAACCTACAAGTTCAAAATGAGCAGCAAATGACCTAGCAGATTCTACACTACGTCCAACCAGCACAGAGTTTTGTGATCACTGCACTAGTGTCCTAATTGCTGCCAGTCTGGGCTCTAATTGATCACTCCATGTAGTGACATCTGACAGATATCTACAAAGTCTACAACACACTGACAAAAGGAAAGAATGTCTGCTCATTGTGTGCAGAGTGAGAAAGGCAATACCTTCCTCCATGACATTCTGCACCTAACCAGTTCAACCACCCACTCTTCTCCTTACAGGACTGACCTGCACCATGCCATATTACAAAGACTGCCATATTCTGCAGTCTCCCTAGATAATCTTCACATGATAGCCAAAACCACCTGTCTAGGGGCTTATTAATGTATAGGAAGTCTTCAAATGCCATCAAAGGACACTTACTGCATGTACAACAATTCCTATTTCCTCACCACTCTGATAAGTTTTGGTTAATAATCACACCATGAGGGACGCATACAAGAGTATACGTAGAATGTAGTATGGCTTATATACTGACATACAAGACATATATTGTTTAAAAATAAGAATTTACACTTCACAATACACGGGTCCCTATGGCAAATACATACATGCAATACATTTGTCTTATATACTTAGGTGTTCCTAATCAGCTCAGGTATTATTTTCACATCACTTTAAAGTCTTTAAAACCATAGTGTAACAGTAGCAACTGATCTTCTTGATGCTTGCATATGTATTTGTTGTTCGTTATATTGTAACTTTAAACACTACACACATTGACTCCATTAATATATATATATATATATATATATATATATATATATATATATATATGTTATAAGCTGTGAGAATCTGTGGGTTTTCAGTTGCATTTATCTCTTACTAAGGTACAGTAGGTGAAGGCAGGACCACTAAGCATGTCTTGCGTTTTAAACACCAGCATGCCCTTTACATACAGCAGGAGCCCACAGTCAGTCAGTCAGTCAATCTCCGTCAACAGTGTGGAATGTCATCAGGATGGAGATAGACAGGACAACCTCTACATGTTGAAAGAATGTTAACATGCAGTTTCAGATATTCAACATAAGGTAACCTTCCAATCTGGAAATTCAATACCCCTAAAAGTCAAGAAAGCTTGTTTTGAAACCTATAACAATATCCTGACATAATTTCCGCAACTGACGTGCCAATAAACAACTGTGAACCTATTTACATCACGGTCTTCTGGAATAAAAATGTGGTCTGGAAGATGGGTAGCAACATTTTGGAGAACCCTTCTCATATCATCTTCCAGGTGAAAGATAGAATGGTGTTGTAACCAACAGGACCACAGTATCAACTGTCACTTTACTGGAAACGTGAAGTATCCGATTTCAACAAAAATTACATCTGCTGGACAACTAACCGTCTGCGTGCTTTACGTCACAAATTTCTTCAAATTACATAAACTGCTTTGTGAGAAAAAAAATACACCAACATCCATAGAAGAAAAGAGATTACACAAAAACATTTACACTGTCCGAGGTTTTCAGAAAAGGAATATTAACATTGTTGTGTTCTGGCTTATAACACCGTGTACACTCATGCGGGCTACCAATATTTCAGATGAAGAAAATGACTCCCTCTTGCAGGTAACATTTAAGATGAAAGCATTATGCCCCCCTAAAATTTTGGTAACAACCTACCAGCCTATGTACTTCCATAACTCACTAACAAAATATGTTAGTAAAAAACTTGGTAGTTCATTACTTCCACACAATTACTCTAGATTCACTTCAATTCACAATATAATACTATCCACTAGCACAAAGCTATCCCACCACTTACCTGGAAGCACTCGAAGAGATGATCTAACTGTTCAGGTGAGAAATCCCATGCAAGCTTGGCTAAAAGATCATGTACATTTTTAACAATTGCTTCATGTTTCCCTGCTTGTGCTGCCCACACGCTGTCCAGGTCTTCAAGGGTGAGAGCCCGCTCTTTGATGATAAATCGAAGAATCTTTTCTAGCTTCTCTACATATTGTGGCTGATGTAATGAATCACGCAAAACGATCTGTAGCACTCTGTTGTCCTTGATCCACTTCTGTACTCAGACAGACAAAGTACTATGAGAACACTGTGCTTGCATTAAAAGGGACAAAGAATGATCTTACAGTAGAGTAGAAGCAGATTACCTGATACAGCATCATCTGCATTTGCAGGAAGGTAGTCTCAGTTTAACTAGTCTGTTCCTTGTAACCAAAGTAAAACTGTACATATATGAGTGTAAATATATTGTGGTTGTTCAACCAAAAAGTAATTTCTATTTCATGTAACAGTCACATTTGCATCATGGCAAGCCAATCTACAGTTGGCTGTTTATATATAAAGAAAAAAGCATTGGATTATGTAAAAGTCTTATATTCCAACAAACAGCTACTCTTTTAGCTGCAGTAGTGAGGTGAAGCTATGTACCTTGATTCTGTGGCATCAAACAGCTTTACTGTACCAGCTAATATGACTTATGGGTAGAATACATTGGTGAAATAATAAGTGGCATGGGAAACCTTCAACACCTGGGGAAAAACCTGTCCCAGCACTAACAAACCTGGCCTCAGCAATGAGAATCTACCACATAACTGCCTAGGTGACAGTATAGCAAACAGTGCTACTTACAGCCATTCTCTCAGCAGTGAGCCACTCCTCCTCCTCCAGCCCTGTGTGACGATGAGGATAATATGTTACACTGGCAATTACTTTATTCACCTCATTTAGTGCATTCATTTTGCCATTGAAGGATGAGATCTGAAGTAACCTGCCAGGAAACACAATAAGTAAATCAGACGCATATATAAAATATACGAATGTACATAAACTCACACACACACACACAATAACAATCTTTACCTCGCTAATTCTATCACACCACACAACTCTATGACGAACTACTAAGCTGCACTGGTGAGAGAGAATTTATTTATATACAATATAACGGTGTATTTTTTACAGAGGTGATAGAACTACAGCGACTAATCTTCCTTAACATGATGGGAGACACACATGCAATTTTTGGAAAGATATATAAAGAGGCATATGCACCAAAAGGAAGGCTACAAGGGCTGCATTGTAGTCAAGCATCCCTTAAACAAAAAATCCTGGCATCCTTAATCATGGTCAAGGGTAATATCATAACAGGGAGACAAACAGGGCAATGGGCCAAGTTGTGATTTACCAAAGAAGAAAGGACATGAAAATCTCCTTAGGGAACCATGCAGCAGCCACTGTATTACACCTTCCACTGGTGTGATACTCCACAGGTAGTCATTTACTCCCCCTTTACTCAAAGAAAAGAAGTGGAAACCAACCTTAATAGGGAAGTCACCTACACCAAGCCAAGGAAGTGGGGTACTTAAATAGGGAGGCTCCTACTGAAGAAAAGCTTATAAACCACAGTAGGAGCCTGGCAGCATGAGCAAACCAATACAATAGGCCAATAAAAATATGAATCCTGCTACTGAGATGTTAGTATGGGAGAAGAGGCACAGTAGTTGTAAGACATCTCTCTACATGGTACAATGTCATACTACCAAACATATAGGACAAAATAATCTAAGCCACACAGACTCAGTAGTAGAGAGACTTCACCTGGCAGAGACCAGATTACCTGGCCTTGCTACAAAGAACCTTTAGAAGGCTAGAGACAGGTAAAGTATGATTAAGGGCAAGCAGCAACTGGGATCTATGGCCACATCCAAATGGGGGCCTCTTTTAACAGCCCACCTCGAAGCATTCCAACTGACGTCAAGATTCCCGAAAGACAAAGATCAAGGGGCTCTAGGGGGCAAACTGCTACACCAGCACCTACAATGTTCACCACTTAAAATTTTGACATTCATATCACTATCACCACTAATGCAGTTATTCTTGTAAAGAATCTATCCATCATCACAAAACTCTAGCTAGTTCTTGCCATAATGTTGACCGGCAAATACTTAATTTTGGCACAGTTTTCAGTCACTGTGTAACTGTGTAATGGAAGGTCTAAATACACTATACAAGTCTGCAATGCTGGTGCAGAAGAGTTGTAAGGCATGAAGTGCATGGGCATCATACCCACTACAATAAGCAGTAGTGCATGACAAGTGAACACATCAAATTCACTCAAAAGATTAACTAGTAAGGTTAAAATAAAGTAGAGGGGGGAAAAAAACTTCTTTATAATAAAACCAACTAGATGCACTAGTTTCTCAAATTTATTTTGGAAGGAAACTCTACATGTTTCAGATGGCTCCTCTGTCCATCATCAGGAGTTTTTTACTGTACACACAGCAATGGTATATGTTATACAGGTTTGCTGACAGTTTACAAGCTGTCAGCAAACCTGTATGACATATACCACTGCTGTGTGTACAGTAAAAAACTCCTGATGATGGACAGAGGAACTGTCCGAAATATGTAGTTTCCTTCCAAAATAAATTTGAGAAATTAGTACATCTAGTCAGTTTATTATAAAGAAATCTGTCACAATGCACGGTCACATGAACGTCAAAGAAAAAAAAACATCAGCTTTAGGTCCAATACATGTCTATTTACTACAAATGGTTACAGCACATCAAATGTAGCAGAACATAACTTTAAAAAATTATGATTAAATGAAATAATTCAATGAGACAGTAGTCAAAGACATTACTGTATTTATTCAAATGCAAGATGAGGTTTTTTCTGTAAATATGGTGCTTGAATATGTGAGATCCTCTTGAGTTTGCGTATGAAGCAGGGAACCATATGCTGCAGAGCCAAGCCAAGGCCAGCATCACCAAACTGCCATGTTCAGAAAAACCAGAAAACTGAGCATGACTAACTTAATGACACAACTTCTTTTTGAACTTATCCATACTGTAGTATTTTAAAAAAGCACAATGTTTTGGAAGACAGCTTTGTTCTGCATCAGACCAGGAAGCAACATGGTAGACACTGATGTCAAGCTATTCTTAGTCACTGCGCACCAGACACACTTAACTTGTTAACACATACACCTGAGAACAGATCTAGTCCAATGGTAGTAACAGGAAGATGGCTACTGAAAAATTAAAAATGAACTACAAGACTCATAAATAACATGTGGACCAATCCACAAATTAAAAACCATACAAAAGCCATGAACTCAGACTGATCAGACCACAGACACAACACAAAAAATCTGGAACACATGTATTTAAAATAATTAACTCCACTAACACCATCTGTGGGAACTGTAAATCTTCTTCATGGGTTCAAGTAAACTGATAAACCAAAAGTATAAATGTATTATTTTGTCAACGTGGATTATAATAGCATGGCAGCACATCTCACCAGAAGTGACCGAAGGGTTTTAAGTGCTGTATATCCAAAGCAATGGTTGAAACTTATGATGATATAATGTAGAATTACAGTGAAGAAGATGCAAATGTATGAGTGAGTGTGAGGAGGAAGAGGGCACTGTCTGTGAAGGTGGAGACAATGACACTGATTGTTACACGCAGATAAAATCTGACATGTTGTTTGTATTAAGTGTATGAAATTAACAGTAAAATATTTTTTCTAAGCAGAAATTTTATTTTTGAGGAGTCTTCATAGATTTGGATGAATAGACTTTCCCTTGGGGGTCATCTTAAAGTCATCTTGCAGTCAGGTAAATACAGTAGTCACATTGGTCTGAGGCAACCAGAAAGGTTCTCACCCTTTTAAATACAAAGTTCTAAAATATGTTACATATTTCTTCAATAGGAACGATCTCTAGAACTCTCCAAGTTGATGTGTGGACAAGTAAGCCTTCAACATGATACTTTAATGACTCCAAATCAAACTGGGAGAGAAAGAGTTAATATTCATACCTGAGAATCATTTTCAGTCTAAATATTTCTAAGCTTTTGACCATCTCCTCCTGGTTTGGTACCCTGGACACCAGGCATTTGGCAGCTTTGATGATTGCGGAAATGGCATCATTTTTTGATTCATTTTTTGCTTCCTTTTTTAATTCATCATCTGTCAGATTATCTAAAATTACAGGTACCATTTCCTAAAACACAAATAACACTGATTTGGAACAATGTTGTTCATGCCTTCTCTAATTTAAGAATGAGGGATGTCACTGTAGTGCTAGAATTGTACCTGCTTCAATATATTTTTGCAGGGAAACACAAACATGATTATTTCTTTGCATCTACATAAAAAAGTCAAATGCAGGCATTCCAGTGGCCTTATCAACCTGAAATAAAAAATGCAACATTCTTTTCGCATTTCTAGTCTTAACACACAAAGAACAAATTCACCACCTGTTTGTGTGTTACATGTCAAGCTTATGGTCTTCAAACTGACTATCAATTACATGCACCAAAGGCATGAGAAGCCAACGGCTGTTGAACTAGCCAAGGAATTACCCAACTTTCAGGGAACCCCTAGATTCACTGTTGTGTTCGCAAGGGCTTGCATGAAAAATGCTATTCTCTATTATTTTGATTTCATTCACTGTTTCTCTGTGTGACTGTTTTTATCCACACTTTGTTCAAAGGCACGTACAAATGACACACTGCTTTGAAATGTGGTTCTTATAATCCATGGTAAAGACTTTCAGAAAGAGAGAGAGTGGGACAGGAGAAGAAAAGAAAACATCATGATTCTTTCCTTCAGGATTTTACTTGTTAACGAATAAATATTGATCAGGATTGTAATATATAATGAGATGAATACATCCCATCCTTGAACAATTACGGGCCTGATGAGAAACTGCGCCATTCTGGTAACCCAAATTATATATTTTAAGCAATAATACCAAAAAATCCACACTACACTGTGTAGCTGCAACAAAATACGTAACAGACTACTGCCCTCCAGATGTGTAGCTGCATTTCAGAGAAACCTGCTTCCCCTATCAACAGGATGGCTAGAGGCAGCAGTTTCACTGAAACATCAGTACACATCTAGCAAACTACATGGCATCACATCTCACAAGCCAAAAGACCCATTCCAGTACCACATTTTCTTATCAAAAATCCGTATGTGAAAGCTGTATGAAGCAATGCCAAGATTTCCTCGGGCAAGCCTTTTTTCATCAATATTTATACAACAATGTGACAGACAGCACTCCACCTAAGTACTTCTTTCCATACAATTATATGCAGTTCTTGCCTCGCAAATGCCTTTCTCATCAGCAATTCCACAATGATGAACTGAATTCAAACTGCTATTCTTACAGCTGGCCGAAGTTATGTTTCAGAGGTAAGAATTTGGAACAAATCAACCTTATTATGGTTCCATTCGTAGGATGCAATAAGACAGGTGGTAAGTGTAAACATTATGCAAAAATAAACTACACAAATACTGCCCACTCTATGTTTACCAGTCTGAAAATGACACTACATAAAATATTTCTAATAATAGTAAGCATTTTCACAAATGGTTGCGTGAGAAATTTTCTAACATCAAAATCACAAGTTGGGTCTTTGCACTTCTGGGATGTTCATGGTATAGGTTGGTTGCTGGTTACTGACATTTCAGACTACAAACTGGTCCCACTTCCACTGACAAGCCTGACAGCTCATACAACAAAATCACAATATTGTATAATTTGGCTGTGAATTTCTGCCTACCCAAGTAAAAAATAATCCTTTAGAGGCAGTTCAAATTACTACACTGCAGGATCCTCTGTTCAGTTTCTAATGTGCTGTGCCAGTTTGTTGGCACACACACAAAATCTGAAAGTCTGCAAAATTTATAGTGTTTGAAAATTTGTAACAGGTTTCACAAGGTACTGTAACAACCAAGCAACTTACAGCCCTTGACTGTTAGTCATTCGTACTTACGTCTATCTGAACAGATTCATTCCTTACTGATTTCTGCAACTGCTCGCAATTGGTCATTAACCCTTACGGGATGTTGCCAACCTTGTGCCCAGTTTAGTAGACATTTAATTTTGACTGGCTAGCAATGACGTTAAAATATGATGTTACACAACTCCTACTGGTTCCCCATTATATCATGACAGAATCCCCAAAATTACAAAAGTAAAGGCACTGTAGTATGCAGCACCTATTTTACACAGAGTGATGCCAATCTTAAGTTTACATGAAGATATCAACAATTCAGGTATTTCTACTGACTCCAGGTCAGTCTTGTTACCCCACATTTCTGAGTGTGTGATTCTTATATTTCCTACCTTACATTCTTTAAGGCTTAGATGTTACAATTATTAGGCAGACACCACAGACAGGGTCCAGTGCCTTCCCACAAGGTCCAATGACAAGGGTATTTCCATAATTTAGTCTAGTTAAGCAAACTGTATATAGTGTAAAATAAAAGAGATGTATTGGGAATTTATCAATATAGAACAAGCCACATACCCCATGCTAATGAGATATACCCACACCCACAAATAATTGTAGGTTGGTATGCACTAATTAATGGTAGTACCAATTTACAAAAAGTTGTAGACTTAACATAAATGGTCGATTCTATAAGGACCATCCAATGTCATTATGACTGAAGAATGTGACTGCCACAACCAGTGACTGCACCCTTTACAGTACCTATATAATTCCATTTCACAGCATTTGAAAGTACATTTTTATCACTTTCAAAGAAAAAATCACACAGTTGGAATTCAGTTTTCAAATTTTCAAATGCAGCAAAAATGTCAGTTCTTTACTACTGACTCTTCACATTTCTGTGTCTACCTTATCCTGTACATTTTAAAGGAAATTTGTTGATGGTAACATTACACCACCCCACTGACTGGAATGGAATGGGTCAGTTACCTTCACTGTCGCTGCTATGCGAACCTCAAATCTCACAAATGCATTACAAAACTATATTTAACTCTTTCATTTTTTTTCCATCCATTCTTAAACCATGATGTCGGAAAAATTTTTACATGAAAAACAATGCACTGTAGATTTGTTGTATTAGTTTACATATTGGCCACATGCATGTCATTTTATATAATATATGCCTTTGCTACATTAAGGGAACTGCAGTCCTTCGACTAAACATACCATGTTTAATGAACACCAATGTCCTGTTACAAAAACATGGTTCTTGGGAAAAATACACCACTCTTCAAAGTTCTTTCCATTTCAAAACATTCAGAAATAAAGAATTTAACTTACAACAATGGGCATGAAATATTTCACAATGGTGTGAACAGTCAGAAATTCAAAGCACAGTCCAAATGGGCGAATAAGTGCATAAATTACAGTGACTGTAAGGTTCTTCCCACTTTGAAACCTTTCCAGCAGGATCTGGAAGCCACCCAAGTTTCCAAACCTATGACAAATAAGAATACAAAATACAATCACACTGACAAACAACATGAACAAAACAAGTACATGCGTAATTTAGAGCATGGTTGTCTAACTGTAAGCTATACATGGCTCTGCAATTTTTAAAAACATCAAACTGTTACTGGACTGCCTTTTATCCATGCCCACTTGTGTACGCTTGCCAGGTTAACTAACAGTGGGCAGCCAGAAAACGTGGTGTGTAGGTCACACCACCACCCTATAAAGGCGATATTTCTTCCGAGAGCAGACCTGTGCACAGTGGTAGAATGCTGCTGGACAAAAAAATGGTAAATGCAGAGCACTACAAGTGCACAATAAACACTGAAACTTCTGACATGTTTGCAGCATTAGTTAATTTCAGAAACCCTTGAGGTGGTATATTATGTACGCTTCATAATTTGCGGACTGCTGCCTCCTAGACCTCCAGATATGAATGCATGTGATTATTATTTGGATGTGACACTAAAGTTTATGAGGAAAAAACCACATTTACTGTAAGAACTGAAAGACAACATGTAAACATAAACTGCCAATATTTTCAGACAAGAGTTGTGTCATGTGTCAAGAAATATTTTTGGTATGTGTAAGGCCTGCTTAGAAGCTGGAGATAAGCATTTTGCATATCTTCTATTGAAACTGAACTGCAGTTGAAATAGACTGCAAACTTCAGGCAGGAGGAAGCATCATATGCTCCTGTGACACCAGCCAGACAAGGATTCAGAAAGTTACAACTGCCTGGTACACATTCTCCCAAGCCTACTATGGAAATTATCAACAAAATTATTCACATGTGTCACGTGTTTCAGTTAATATATGACCTTTTAACCTGGCATCTTTCTTGATTGACTATGTCAGCTGCAACTATATGGAAGTTTGAATTACGTCCTGCACAC
>Ga0268261_10004308_pt1 | contig 10640 bp, 7 predicted proteins | sample TergutNc150P1_FD_190353 | JGI IMG/M metagenome (GOLD analysis project Ga0268261, IMG submission 190353) | Nasutitermes corniger P1 segment gut microbial community from laboratory colony in Florida, USA - Nc150 P1 (SPAdes) (version 2) | ecosystem: Host-associated > Arthropoda: Insects > Digestive...
TAGAGTCAAGGAGCAGAGGAATATCCTACATGAAATACGTAAACGGAAGGTGAACTGGATTGGTCACATTTTGCGTCGAAACTGCCTTCTACAACGGGTTACTGAAGGAAAGTTACAAGGGGGGATAGAAGTGACAGGAAGACAAGGAAGAAGACGTGGGAAGCTATTGGATGACCTTAAGGAAAGGAGAGGATACTCTCATTTGAAAGAGGAAGCTCTGGATCGCACTATCTGGAGAGCTCGCTTTGGAAGAGGCTTTGAACCTGTCGTAAGACAAACTACTAAATGAATGAATGAATTACATACCTTAATCATCACGGTTTCATATAGGTGATAAACAAGATAAGAGACAAATTACCAACGGCTGAAGCACATACAAACAAATACAATATCACCAAGATAACATGCATAGGAATGGATTACAATAGCTTTGAAAGAATAAATCTGTGTCACATCACAACATATAATGGACATGAACAAATGCAGAACAAGTCTTCCATCACTAACCGTCGCAAACACAGACCATCAACGTTGTAAATGCCTTGGTTCCTTCCCGTGAATGAATATTTTCTAGTGGCTATTCAGAGGACAGAGATGACTTCTTTATGGATTTTGTACGTTAATTCTGCACATTCTGCTGTATGTTGCGCTCCCCTCTCTTGACGTTATTAACGCATACCTGTTGAGTGTAGCTCTACTGTTCCTCCGCCTCCAACACACCCACCACACAATAACATGTGTCATTCTCCCGGAAAACACGTATGACAACATGTATGCAGTGGAAAACATTTTTGTAACTCATCGCTGGTCTTCCTGTGTTTATACCTGATCTTAAGCAGGTAATCCGTGACTCGTAGATGAGGTTTGAATATAATCGCTTTGTCGCGGTACCCCAGTACCTGGTGATATGAATGGCGTGAGACGAATCGACTGATGCTTGGGTTGCTGCGGATTTGTGGTGGTGAGCTTTGTGGCTTGTGCACTAGTACTGTAGGTACGTAATGACCAAAGTTTCGATCATATATTGTTAAGTGGGAACCTGAGATCTATTTTGTGTTGGTGAAACTAGTGACTTGGATCAACTGGCAGTACAGTAGTTTGCTTGCGTGGCTGCGTGTGGTATAAGCGGACATTGTGTTGACGTTAAAGTTCGTAGTATCTGGAATTTAATTTGCTCCCGCATTCTTTGGATTTCCATTTATATGGAGGTATATTTCCAGTGTAGGAACAAGTTTGTAGATATTGCACTTCGATACAAATACACACACTACATACATGTATGGATTTGAAATATTCCGTTGCTTTGGATTTAGGAATAGAAGTCGCGTAGGGTTGAGAATGACTAATAATCGCGCTTGACGGGTATAAGGGAATATGCTGTAAATATATAGCGCCTTTATACTGAAATGTACGATACGCACAATTACGGGCAGGCTGTGAAACGCCTTCCATCATTACACATCATCATCGTCGCCATCTAGTTAACATGGAGCTGCGACACCTGTTGACGTATTCCTGTATCAGACTTCTAGAAGTCTCTTTAAATGTCTCCCTAGGTTTCTTCTGCCTTTTGGTCTTTATGCATTATATCCTATTATCAAAAGTTAGAATACTCCCTTTTTTCCCAAACATGCCATTTCTTTGACCAAAATGAGAATGATGTTATTTTCACATGTGTTTGTTGCTGCCATGTCATTTGTGTAGCATTTGGAATGGAATCGGTTGTTATGAACTGATACAAATGGTTGATATTGAATGACACGTGTTTCAGTGAACCAAGGGCGTCCAACCTTTTTATGGCAACAGCCCACACCCTTTCTAGTGGGCTGGTTTGTGGGTTGCACGCAGAAAAATAACAAGTTACTTGTGTCACCAGCTAAATTATTGTGGATTATGCCAGCAGGTTGGAGACCCATGCCGTAAACGAAACTGCACCTTGAACCGGGAACTTGGTACACACAGCTGTCACAAGCCCTACTAAATGTGAATGTAGTTTCTGTGGCTGTGTTATAACTCACGCTGTACAAATGTGCTCTGGCATGGCTTGTGAAAGTCTAAATTTTCCAGCTGTTCCAGTGTCTCCATCACTATCGGCGTAATTCCAAATTCTGGTGGAACTTGTCCTCAGAATTGTGCCACATAGTGTGTGCATATTTTGCACGTATTAAGACTGCCCATAAATTGGAGTACCTCTGCATATACTGGAGAGTCATACTGTGTGGTGGCCTGCTTGTTGTAACGGTGTTTGTGTGGGCCAAGCTTAACGTAGAGGTTTGTCTCGTTGTGTTTTTGGTACCCCTTGTGGCACAGTGAGCTGCCAGGTCCCCTGTAAATGTCAGTGTGAAAGAAGGTAATTTTCCTGTTTTGTAATGAAGTGTGCTGTTTCTGTGGATGCTCCCTGTGCTACAATTAGTTCCACATGTTTTCCTGTGTAGATATCTTCAGCATCGTTAGAAGTACGCAGATGGTAAGATGGCATACTGTTGTGTTCTTACTGTGTCCATTATGTGCACAGATAAACAAGATCTATTATCAGTGAAATTCCATTTAAATGAATTTTGTCGGATTTTTATAGCAGACAGGTTTGTGTTTGCATTGCTATTCACATTTTATTGTAGCACTGTTGAGAGTTCTTGATAGAAATGTGCACGTGTTACTGTGTGTAATGTGGCATGTTTAATCACATATGTGATCAGTACGTTTTTTTTTTTTTCCCCAGATACATTTATCCAATGTCTTGAGCTGTGTCAGGTTCTTGTCAGCCACTTTGTTACACTTATTGAAGATTTTGCAGCTCCTGCCAGTAAGAGTTCCAGAATTGTAGAACAGAGACTTGAAGAAATATTTTGCGTTATGGAGGAGATCATGGTGAGTGTTATGTGCTTGTGTGTACTCAGGAGCAAGACTTCTTCGGTAAATACAAGGAAAATAAATTAAATAGCTAATGATAGGTAGCTAACTGACTGACTCCTTAACTGCATGGAGTAGAGTCCTTCTTGATAAGCTAATACTTCCTTGGCTAAACAACAAACTCTCTCCACATTTTACCAAATCCAAAGTTTGACCATGTTTGCAAGAACCTGCCACATGTCCCTGTCCTGAGCCAGATCAGTCCAATCCATGTCTGCCATCCTGTTTCTTGAAGGTCAGTTTTAATGTTTTCCACCCTTACATGCCTGGGTATTCCAAGTGTCATTCCATTTTGGTTTCCTGATCAAAAGCTATGCATATTGCATTTCCCCGTGCATGCTACATGTTCCTCATCTCATCATTTGTTTGATTCTTCAAACAATATTTTTTGAAGATTAGAGATTATGAACCTGCTCATAATACAGTCTTCTTCATTCCTGTGTTACCTCTCCCTTTTAGGCCCAGATATCATTCTCAGCACCTTAATCTCAAACACCCTCAGCCCATGTTCCTCCCTCCTTTGAGAAGCAGGTTTCACACCCATGTAAAACAACATGCAAGGTTATAGCTGTGTGTATTTTAATCTTTACATTTTTTGGTAGCAAACTGTTTGGCGCATGTTTCTGGACCAAATGGAACAGGCGTTTTCCAAGTGCATTCTGCTGCTGTTGACTTCTTTCTTAACCTTTATCCGACGGCGCACCGTATATGTTGCGGCCTTTTAAACTGCCCACCGTACGAACGTGCCGTATGTGTTGCGCTGTGGCCATTTAAATCTTTGCGCATGTTTGACAATAAATGTTTATAAATTATGAACCGAAGGTTATGAAATAATTAAATAATCTGCACTGTGTTGCGAATAAATCAGAGATATTTCAGTTCAAACAAAGATTCAGTAGAAATTTTTAGTGCCTACATGCAGGGAGTTATTTTAAAAGTTTTATAATTTTCAGTTTATTTTACTTACGTTTCTGTTTCGGGCCCGATGTGTGTATAAACAGGAAATTTCAGTTTCAAGATTTGTGGAGTTGTGCCCTGGCATGGTGGTGTCAGAAAAATCATCGTACTTCACACACACACACACACACACACACACACACACACACATCACACCTCCTCAACACTTCATTAACAACTTTTTTCTTCTCGGCACTCGCAGTTCACACGCCACATTTTAGCTGCGCCCCTGTCACGAACAAGACTGATCAAACTTTGTTGAGTGCTGTTCCACTCTACTGACTTGCGCCATCATTTCCAGTATATCTTTCACGAGGAAGAATCGAGAGTCTCTACATGATATTTTCTTGGTCCGTCAAGGAAAGAGTAACTAGAACAGAAATATTTCAGCGGGTCTCTTAAAAATGCATAAAATTCTATTGCCTAAATAGAAACGTGTTTTTAAAATTTAAAATTTATTTTCCTTACATTTCCAGCTGAGGCCTCAGTTTTAAGTACGGAGATTCAGTTGAACGGCCTGAAATGTTTCAGCGATATGCCTAGTTGTGGTAGTCCCGAAAGCATGTGTTATTACAACACAGACCTACATTACACCTTTCGCATATCATTAAAACGTTTCTGGTAACACCCTTTTCCGCACACATATGACATCTTCTTCTCGTGGCAGGTGGAATAGGCCAATGTTTCCTGCCACGTTCATCAAATCTAGGGAGTTGAGGGGCTGCAGCAGGCGGTCTTCCTACTGTCTTTTGCACATTCCGTTCATGCCCAGCCTGTGCCAATAAATTCCACATTAGGGTATTCCGAAAATCCCTATGTGAAATTTTCTTGCCCCCTAATGAGGAAAAAAGAATACAGCTATTCAGAATGGCCAGGTCAAACAGATGGAAGAAGAGTTTCTTTGTCCACTTCCATGTGCGACAGTTGATAGAATAGGAGTTTGCCATTCTATCTCCCTTATCTACATAGCCCATGTGGCGGTTATAATCCGCCACAATTTGGGCTTTATGGCCTTCCCATTAGTATCGCAGAAATTACCCTCTGCTGGTGCATCATGTATGTTTGTCAAAATACGTACGTCGCGTTTGTCCCTCCATAGTATTGTTGTCAAGTCACCCCTAGTCCGTACCTGAATGTCACCCCGTTTGAGTGTCGTTCTCTTGGGGTTTAAGTCTTGTGGCATGCCCTTCATGTTGGGTCTGACAGTGCCACAACAGTAAATTTGCTTCATGGCCAAGTCATCGAATAAGTCTGGGGACAAGAAGTAATTGTCCATGTACAGTTTGTGGCCACGTCCTTGTATTTTCTTTGTCAATTCTGACACTGTCGCGTGGGTTGCAGTCAGGTGTTGCGCAGTGCGCTGTCTGTCTCTGCCCAAATAAACTGTCATATCATACTTGATTCCAGTCTCGTCACACAGTTCATAAATTTTGATACCAAAACGTTTGTGTTTCTTGGGGATGTACTGTCGGAAAATGACGTCCTTTGAACTTAACAATAACTTCATCTATGGCCAGATGTTCAGAAGGGCTGTAAAATTTTGAAAATTTCTCCTTTAGAATGTCAAACAGATTTCTCATTTTCCGTAGTCGATCAGAATTTGCGTCCATCACGTCAGGCTCGTTGTTGTTGTCTGTGAAGTGAAGAAAGCGAAGGATGTGCGAGAATCTGTCCCGTTTCATAGCGTTAGTGTAGAAAGTTGTGTGGAAATTTTCAGCCCTTGACCAGTAGTCTGTTTGTCTCGTATGCAATGTCCCATTTGTATTGTCAGTGCAAGAAACACAAGCATTTCGGCCTCAGTCACGTCAGGTAGTGGCGAAGGTCCCTTGTCAAGTCTGTCAAGGTGGTCATGGTAATATCTGTTAGTCTCCCCCACCAGCAGTGTTATAATTTCCGCAAAATACAACAGGAAACCCTAAGTGGACTGGAACTGTCGTTTATATGAGGCGCTTCACTGTTTCTTTTCCCCCTGGGGCCCCCTGTAAAGGTGTGTACTACACATCTCTGAGGGCCACAGGGCTGTGTCCACTGTTGACCTGACCCGCTCTGAAAACCATCAGAGACACTTGTCGACATCGAACTGCTGGACGCTTGACCACTGGATGTCGGGCAGTCCGGTTGCAGGTGTGACACCCCTGGCTTATCCTGGAAATCTCCCTCGTCCTCAGACGTGCTGTCACTTGAGGTTGCTGCGTCTTCGCTTTCACTGTCCCAAACAAGTTCAGAGATTCGATTTTGGGACAGGAATCTCCGTTTCTTTGAAACACCACCACCATTCATGATTGGTGACGACAAAATATTCAGTCTGACCAAAGGCAACGTAGTGAAATGTGATATTATTCAGCTGTAGTATAGTTGTACAATTTACAGAGCAGTCTGTTTATTTCCTTCCATACATCAAACTTGAATGAAATTTATAACCCAGTGCCGTTTGCCAACGAGGCTTATCCATTTCAGCATAAGTTATGGAAAAATCGTAACCTCACAATGTCACCAGCAGTCACCTGTATTCATTTGTGTGGGGGACTTCATGCATCCTGTTTCTGTTATATTTCAACATGTCCTCAGATATGGCAGAAACTGAACTGAAAGTAACACAGGCTTTAGAGAAACCATTTACAATTGCCATTTTTTCACATACGGACAGTTGGTGCTTCGTCCCTTTTAGCAGTAACATATCTTGGGACCGTAAACATAAAAGCGTATCTTGTTTTGACTTTGGTTGCTACGGTATTATTTACAGGTAGGGAATGGGGGGGGGAGCAAGAGCGGGATACACAGCAAGAAAATTCTAATACGAAGCTGGCCGCCTACAAATATAATTCCTGTAACAGCGATGCTTGATAGAGTGAATACGGCTTTAGCTATGTGTTTATGTCAGCTTAGAACGAAGCCAGCCACCAAGAGCAGCAGCACATTAATCGTTTCTGCAGAAGCCTTGGCTGCAGCAGCCTGGAATAAAAGGAAAAAAAACAGACAGGGTTCCAAACAGTACAGGATGGCAAGAAAATTTCTATTTATGAGGTGCATATGTATATGATTCAGTAAAGTGGCCGGAGTGTGAATCTGACTACAAACCATTGTAAAATGTGGAGATAACGAGTGGGGCTATACTACTAAGCCTCTACATGTGTACTGAGCATATAAAGGGCCGTCACGGAGAAAACTCCGTACCATCAGCACAAAGACGGAATTTAAATGCCCGTACGTTAAAGGTTAATGCAATTTTGATGTTAGAATCATTTACAAATATTTGAACTTTGCCACACTTTCAAAGGATTTATTACATGTTTTGTGCTGCTGCATGCTCTTCATGGAACAGAAACGTATTTTCATCTTTCTCAACATTTAATTCTAGACCAGTCTCCTTACATTAGACTAATGAAGCTGATGGTGTGTATGTTTTGACCCCATAAATTAACATCATCAACATAAATAATGACCTGATGTTTACCGTTGAATTTTAACAACTTGTGATTTGCTTTTACCTTCCCAATGTCATATTCTAAAGCAAAGTTGAAAAGCAGTGATGATAAAGCATCTTCTTCTTTTACACCATTCTTAGTATGAAATATATCAGACAACATTTTTTTTTTAATATATATATTTGCACCGTGCATTCTCGATATGAAGATTTCTTTATTAAAATCCAACTGATGCACTCTTTGTAATTATATCAACATTAAAATAGATTAAAATTACATTTCACACTCCGACATGTTTCGGTCCACGCAGGGACCATCCTCAGGGAGTTCCTTACTACTTAGCTGAAACTATTTATATGGTTTTATGTGCACATCAGTGTAGATGCGGTCAATGTTATGGCAGCATATCAACTGTAACAATGGAAAACCCATTTATAGTGTGACCTATAGAGAGCCCAAAAATTTTGTATTAGTAATACAGGTTTCAAAGTTGAAGACGTATGAGATTGGACTTACCCTGTTGTGTTGACATGTGTACACTGTGTTACAGTTGATATGCTGCCATAACATTGACTGCATCTACACTGATGTGCACATACAACCATATAAATAGTTTCAGCTAAGTACTAAGGAACTCCCTGAGGATGGTCCCTGCGTGGACCGAAACATGTTGGAGTGTGTAATGTAATTTTAATCTATTTTAACGTTGACATAATTACAAAGAGTGCATCAGTTGGATTTTAATAAAGAAATCTTCATATCAGACAAAGTTTGCATGTCCATGTTTTACTATAGTTTTTATTTAAACATGCTTTATTCACTGAAGTAATTCTGTATGGGTACCAAACCCAATCACGATATTGTACTAACTCACCATTGTACTGAATCATGGGCTTTATTTGAAGCCTCATTCTTATTTTTTCTCGAGTGCTTGATGAAGGCACAATATACGATCAGCAGTTGGCCTGTTATGTCAGTATCGACACAAATGATCGTCAGTAATGTCATCTGTACATGGAATTAGACTTGAGAGAAGGCTGTTGGATAAAATTTTGTAGGTAGTTTAATTTAAATGGAACTTCTTTTATTGCCTGTATGTCAGCTGTCCATACACTGTGTGAACTGTATGAAGTTAAGTAGCAAAGTGCTAGTTCACCTGTCGCTGTAGATCTTGGAAAGAAAAACAAAAACTTAACATATTATATGAGCTGTTCATGAATAACTGAGAATTGTATTGCGTTATTTAAAGTTACTACAGTTAGTGCAGTTGGTGTAACACAGCATGTTGCTTGGAATGTAAAGTTTGTTAAATTAATTCAAATGTACAGTACATGTAATTACATTGGGTATTCAAACAGTCTTCTGTTATGTTGATGCATATATGGCCTTGCTGAATGGTTCTACTGGGTTCCACCTGCACCATATGGCCATAATACAGCAGCAGTTGGCCCATTGTTATCCTCTGGTCTCACTACAGCAGCCACATATACATGGGGTTTATGCCTGAGGACTGGCTTCACCACAACATCTCTGTTCCACGGCCAGTGCAGTGGAATTTAATGCACCCATTAAATGTTTAAATAAGTTGTAATGACATCTCATTTGATTTTAATTACATAATGGTTGTTATGTGTGGAACATCTGCTGAAGCAGTGTGTACAGTGAAACTGACATAAGATGTTCTTGGTTATGCAGTTTTCTCACCAAACAAATCAGCATGAAAAAGCACCAGAATTCCACCACATATTAACCTTTAAGAACCGTGCGTCCTATATATAGGACGGGCGTACCGCTACCCTCCAGATGTTGCATTATATATATATTTTTTCAACAAATATAAGTACCGAGTATTTTAAACATGCTGCACACTCTCCATTTTTCTCTTCAAAATGCCTTTTATTTCATAATGCTACCTTTTTTGGTTACTGTATTATTCACATTTTACATACAGGGTGTGCTAAAATTTAAATGTAAAACTCGGGTGCCAAAAGGTTAATGGAGTGCTGCGTTTATGAGATTAGAATGTTACAAGTTGCAGTGTGGAATGAGATGTGTATTGGTGTAATTTGTTTGTGTACTGAAAGCATAAGGATTTTGTAATGTATTGGTATTGATTTGTGTTTGTAATTTTGAAACAGAGGATTGATACTGTCAAAGTAGAAACAGATGTGAGCATTGATAATGAAGAGGATGTCACTGGCATGGAAACTGATGAAGTTTGTGTACCACAAGAGTGTGAACCTGAGGTGAGCCACAGTTTCAGATGATTTTTGTGGTGGTGCTTTTTGATGTATATTTTTGTGTGTGGTTTTGCATGCTTGGAACTACTGAGATTGGTTGACTTGAAGTCCTGTTTGTTTGGAGTTTTGCATCTGTTATGGTGTTAAGAGTTGATACAGTGTCTTAGTATTATAGTATTTGTATGCGCATACAATCGAAAACCATTTCAGAGCACAATGCTGACTGTGAATTGTACAGTTCACACATTGAAAGTAAAATATTAACTATGAATATTACCTTCAAATCGGCTGATAGGATAATTGTTGCAGTTGCTTCTGACAGCCAAAGCACAGAACAATAATGGCAGTCCTGCTGACATGTTCTTGCAGTTGTATTGCAGATTGGATCTGTTATTCTTTATAAATATCTGTCAGTTTTAACAAATGTTGCTGCAGTTCTTGATACCCACTGTAAGTTAATTGCCTTACTTTCCAGTATTTTGTATTGATTGTAGTATCAATGGATAATGCAGTGTAATGCCCCACCGAAAGATACGGAATTGCTATCAGTTCTGTTCGGTTAAGCACTAATGAGGGGGATATGGTAGTGGGATGACGAGGGTTCGTAGTACCTAATTTTGCCGGTAGAAGCTGCCACCAAATAGACGATTGTCTATTAAATTAAAGATTTTGGGAACACAAGGATAAGCTAGCAATCACTCACAGGGTTTCGTCTTTAAATATAAAATCAATGTATATTCTAATCTATAAAAGAGTAAATGTAAAATAATAAAGAGGTTAACAAGTTAGCACTGTACAACAATTAGAATTTCATAGAAAATAGTTTACTGTAAAATAGTTACTCTGAAACTGTTAATCTGAATGGTTATTTGAATAGTTATTTTGCCTCTTTATGTTGCGCTTAAGTTTGGAATTTAGTTAAACGAATTTCTAAGTTAGTTCTGAAAGTTACTCATCTCGACACAATGTTCTAATCCAAAATTACTGAATTAATCACAGTTAATTAAACACAAATAGTTCAACACAGTTAGTACGTCTTACCTTTGAAAATCAGGAGAACGAAGCTTATCATCGCTCAGTAAATCTTTATAATATTCGTGCACTAATT
>Ga0268261_10004309_pt1 | contig 10639 bp, 6 predicted proteins | sample TergutNc150P1_FD_190353 | JGI IMG/M metagenome (GOLD analysis project Ga0268261, IMG submission 190353) | Nasutitermes corniger P1 segment gut microbial community from laboratory colony in Florida, USA - Nc150 P1 (SPAdes) (version 2) | ecosystem: Host-associated > Arthropoda: Insects > Digestive...
TGATGATGGGCGGGAAAACGCCCGAAACATGTTGAGCTGTAAACAAACGTCAGGATAATAAACTGAAAAATTGTTGCATCGGGTTGGTGATTTATTTGAATTAAATGTAAAATTCCGGTGCCAAAAGGTTAACAAAATACTTCTACTCTCATACAGCACATCAGTTTTCCACTTTTTAATCCCTACATTTGTGTTTCAATGATGACTAACAAGAATTACCACACAACTAACTCACAAAGAATGATAATGTAAATACTCATTCTAAGCCTTGAAGACTAATATTAATCTAACTTATATATTGTATAAACACTTCAGTTCCTGCCTTAGAGGGAACAAAGTCTGTTTCCACTGCAAAGACAAGCCGATAAATGCTGTTTAAGGCAGTAATCCATGCTGTGTGAATCGTGCAAAACCGTTACAGTTTGTCGAATAAATGTACATATTTTGAATGTTGTTGCAAGTCGTACGTGTATTCACCACGGGGCTTTAAACAATCAAAAGAACCTTTTTCTCTTTGCCAACAAGGATTCATTAACCTACCTCCAAGTAACAGAGATCTTCTTGAGAATTAATGTTTCCCTAGCTACTAAAGTAAAGTAGATGTCCGTACTTTATAGAACTGGAAGGTTCATCACCGTGTATACAGCAGCCTCCGACTTTTTCGTATCCTCAGCCAAATGTATCGAGTCTTATTCCTTTATTGATACCAACTTGATACACAATTTTTTATATAAATTACATAAAATTAAGTTCTTCTACATGTTTCGAGCGTCATCCGCTCATCTTCAGGAGGTCAGTGATGTTAATTGTACATGTATGCAACCTCTGGCTGCATACATGTACAATTAACATCATTGACCTCCTGAAGATGAGCGGATGACGCTCGAAACATGTAGAAGAAATTAATTTTAAGTAATTTATATAAAAAATTGTGTATCAAGTTGGTATCAATAAAGGAATTATACTACGATGCACGGTCTTCCAAATCTCAAGTATTGAGTCTTGTTTAAGACCCATTTTAATATTATCATCCTACCAATCTTCGGTCCTTCCAAGTAGTTTCTTGGATTCAGGTTTTTCCCACTAAACACTCAACACATGCCACACTGCGCGCCCATCTTATCCGCTTTAATTTTCTCACCCTAATTTTATTTGCCGTCACAGTTAATGCAATTTAATACCTGTAACTTTTTACAAAATTCCCTTTCCAGAATCTTACTTAATTTACTCTTCCATTTTCCCTCTTCGTTTTTTATTCAAATCTTATATTAGTCATTCGTTACTGTATGTATCCTAACAACGGTGCAATGTTACATCCTATAAACTTACTTTATTATTTTGAAGCCCTTACAAAAAGGATTTGGAGCCCTTTTATGTAAACAAGAGGTACAGCATCACAATTTCAGACGCGACCAAGTGTACACCACATAACGTCTGTGTTGCCTGGTTAACAGAAGATACAAATGGCACAATACAATTATAATATATGCATGCTCTAAACTTATTGCTGCATCTCAATAAATTACTCACCTTAAAATTTTTATTTTGCTTGCCATTCGTGCTGCAAATATTGTCGTAAATTTTCCTATATCCAAGGAAAGTGCAATCTCTCGTTCTCTTGCAGTTTGTCCCAGTCCATTCACTCGTTCTTTGCTCACTGTACATCACAAAGTACTTTTAATCGGCCTAAATGTATAAAAACTTCGTTACGCTGAGCTACTGAGTGTCAAAGTTGTATTTGGAAATGCACCCTTCCGTTATCTTCGCACAAATACACTGTGGTAATACCAGACACCCACGTCTCCTGCAGTAGTTTCCTTGGGATTTGTTACTGAGTTTGCTAGCCTTTGCATATGTCTTGTAATTCACGCTCGTTTCTTTTGTATTGCTTTACATCACAGACGAGTGGTCACGAGATATGTACTACATCGCAGAATAATGACTGTGAACGTGTATATTACGTTAAATGTTCATACAGCTATTAGCACTAAGATAAATAACTCACTTGACTTTATGAAATCTTAACCTGGAAGTTGTCATGTCCCCTGTGTTCACTGCTAACCTGAAACTGCGTGACGCATGTCGTTTGTCGCGGAAATACATCATCGATTGTTTGATGAGACTTTCAGAAAATCCCGTGAATGCGTATTCGATATAATCGAAACTACTTTTCATGTGCAAGCACCGTAAAGATGGACCAAAAAATTTATTAATCCCTAAGCATTAAAATAACTTTAAGTGAATGAAACTTAAACTTACATAACAGACCTACCATGTATCAAGTTTCGTCAGCTGAATGCAAGACGTAAACACAGTCTGTGGTGGCAATGAAAGTACAGCTTTGCAATATCAGTAACCCTGCTGTGTTCATACATGCACCCACTTTCTTGCACAGTTGTTTATGTTCAGTGTCAGTTCTGTGAGTACTAATACAAACTGACAGTGGTTCATGTCCCTATGACGGAGGATCACTCACTGCTTTATGGCATGTAGCACAACTCAAGCAGATCCCCAGACTAAATGCAGAGGTCAGATGCGAGAGGTTCCTTCACCTGTAACAAGCTTCAGCAGTGCCATGTTCACTAAATTAGTGGGCTACAGTCCTCCAGACTAACCACCACTCAACTACTTGTAATATTCCTGGCATTTTATAGAATCCAAAGGTTCATTTCACTTTCACAAGAGTCCAGAGCCACTTAAAGTCTACATCCTTCCACCTCACCTTTTAAGACCCATTTTCGTAAATCCTCCCATCTATTACTAGGTCTTCCAAACAGTATCTTTCCTTTTGGCTTTCTAAAGAAATCCTGTATGTACCTCTCATCTCTTCCTTGTGTGTTCACTGATCCTTAATTTTTCATCTCAAGATCTGATGAAGAGTACAATTCTTTGGTAAGTTAGTCATTACACAGCTGTCTACAGCCTCTTGTCACTTCATCCCTCACAAATCCAAACAAACTCCTAACCATATTTTTCTCTCAAATACCACTAATCTTTATGCTTTCTTTAACCTTTAAGAACTGTGTGCCCTATATACAGGATGGGCATACCGCTACCCTCCAAATGTTGCATTTTATATATTTTTTTTTTAACAACTATAAGTACTGAGTATTTTAAACATGATGCACACTCTCCGTTCTTCTCTTCAAAATGCCGTTTATTTCATAATGCTACATTTTTTGGTTCCTGTATTATTCATATTTTACATACAGGGTGTGCTAAAATTTAAATGTAAAACTCCGGTGCCAAAAGGTTAATGTGAGAGACAGAGTTCCCCCCTCACCTCCAACAAACGCAAAATTACAGTTTTCAATGCTTTATAATCATTTATCTTTTCCAATTCCTCCCTAGTTTCTTAAACCTTCCTATGGCATATTCTAAAACGATGATGAAAAGAAGTGGTAGTAAAAGATGTGTTTACCTACACAGATGAAAGATAACAGTGAAGTTGTCCCTGGGCTTGATAAAGATTCGTACCATTGAGATGTTTGGGAGAGTGGAGGTATAGGCCGCCACATTCACCCCAGTACCAGATGCAGATAAGAGGTTAGTTCCATGCTCTAGCTGCTAACAGTGAAGTTGTCCCTGGGCTTGATAAAGATTCGTACCATGGAGATGTTTGGGAGAGTGGAGGAATAGGCCGCCACATTCACCCCAGTACCAGACGCAGATAAGAGGTCAGTTCTATGCTCTAGCTGCTTTGCTGCCATGGAAAGAGTAAGGTACACACTGAACAGGGACTGGGGGCTGAGTGAACCCAGCTGCTAGCCTGGATGTTATAGAGAGAGATTACTTCTCCCACCATGAAGTGAACCTCAGTTCTCTAGCCCTAGCCATTATATGTACTGGCTGAGCTATTCTGCCTTACAGCATAGATAAAGCAATCAAGTGTATTAGTGCTTCCAGCAGAAGTAACTACTGCCAATCAAAGCTAGCAAAATACATCACACTTATGCCAAAGGCAAGTTTTGTACAAGCCTACATGTGATTCCATAACTCATTTTGAAAAAACTTTAAAATCCATTTTAGTAACTGATGTTCGTTTAGCAAACAAATGACATGGGAGATACACTTGATAACCCATGGTGTCATACAGGAAACCTGGAGTTGAATCTCCAGTCATTCTGATCGCTGGTGTAACACATTCTGACCAGTTTACATTCTCCACTCATTCTTACACTCCATAAATGCTTGACATATTTCAGAGCTGTTCTGAACTGGTAAACAGAAATATTCCAGCGGGATCTAATTGATACATACCCAGCCTCTATCCAAGTATTCTAATGAATAAGCTCTCCTGTTATTTTACCTACCAACTTTCCTAATTTTAAGATTTTTTACTCACATCATTTCAGTACAGAAGTAAAAGGACCACTCCTGCCATCTAGGAACATTTGTTAGAACTAACACAAGAGCACGGTAATGAATGGTGCTATGGAATCTACTGTACACTACAGAGAGATAGTATGGCCACTTATGAAGTCAGAAATGACAGACAAGAGAAAATGTCAAAAGCAGAATATATGGCATGGAAGATGAGGATGATTAATTTCAAATTACATTATTAAAACACTTCTTTCATATTTTGTTATTTTATCAGTAGATATATCATTTTGTAGATTTTTGTTTGATCACTTTTTGTGAAATGTCTCATTCAATTCTGAAAGTTATCACCTCGGCTTTAACATCATATAGTCTGGTACAAATGCACCGACATTTTGGAGCAAACTATTGCCTCAATCTTTAGTCAAGGAGCTGTCTTCCACCAGAAGAGGCAAGCAGCAATTTCCTCATTGGTACCAGTTCACCAGTCTGTATAGTGTCCCTTTCAAGAAGACAGTGCACAACATTTTTAGTCACTATAACAAGAACCTCAAACTTCTCATATAGTTTTGTTCGCCAGCAACCAAAGAGGATACTATAGTTACTAGCTCTATCCGTTTGGAATGTTCATAATGATCACTAGAGAATAACCCTCTGCAATCACCACAAAACTTAAAATATTAAAACGGGAATCTCATCTGATAGACGCGATTTCAAAGAAAGCTATGCCTCACCAAAAGGAATAAATTAGACAAAATTCAGGCATATTTCAACAATAATCTACATTCTATCCCCACCCCCACCTCCCCCTCCTAAAAAAACCCCTACAAACAGTGGTTACTGATCAACCTTTAGCATACAGGTTTTTAAATGCTAGGTTTCTCTTGTGGCTGGCGCACCATTCAATTTAAGTGGCGACTGCAGGACAATGTTTTCTTGTTTGGATGACAAAGATATACACTTAATAGGAAAATGTTGTCCCATTGGTCTGTTCAAGGTTGAGGAAATGTGTGGAGATGTCTGTAATTTAATCCACATTATGAATGAATACAGCACTTTGTTGCACCATGCATGTTGCCACACTTGTTATACAATCCAACTCATGCACTATTCACACTTTAAAACACACTCACTTCAACATTTAAAACCAATAAAATGTTAAAAACGTGTTTGTAAGTATAAAACCCCTACATGTTTCCATCTTTTTCTCGACCATCTTCAGGGGGTCCTTCGCTGCGCTTTGTGCCGTTACTATTCCTCCCGCTGATTTGCGTTCGTTGAGTTTGTATTATTACACAGTATGTGGCCGCATGTGTTTGTCATCTGTAACACAACAGTTCCTTAGAATAATTTCCACAATGTTCATGATATCCAGGATATGAAAAGTGAGACATTTGATCTGAAGAAGACCAGACTTACCTGTGCATGTTTGGTGTTCTTGTCTGTTGGTGATCTGCTTGTGAACTGTTTCGTAATGTGTGTGGGAGCTGTGCTAGTTCGTAGAGTGGGTTGAGTTCATTGATTTGTTGTTCCGTGATACGCTGGTCCTGTTGGCGGTATATTTGTATGTACACATTTTCCCAGTGGTTCATTTTCATACTTTTTCTGCATGGTTGAATTAGTTTTAGTGTGTCGTTTGCTGTTCCGTATTCGTGTCTGTTATTTAGTATGTGTGTGACATATGCTGAGACCGGGTTATTGGTTTTGATGTATCGTATATGCTCTTTATGCCTTGTTGCTATGGGCCTGCCTGACTGTCCAACATAATTCTTACTACATGTGTTGCATTTTATTTCATATACTCCACTTGGGTTCATGCTGTTTGTTTTCTGCACCAGTTGCTGATATACTGTGTTGTTGGCTCTGAATGTTATTTTTATGTTGGTGTTTTTAAACAGATTGGTTACCTTTCTCATCAGAAGGCTGTGGTAAGTGAATATTATCCATTTTTTATTCTGTGTTTGTTTTATTTGCTGTTCCTCTTTTTTTGACCAGTTTTTCCTTTTGTTTGGCTATTCCTTTCTTTTTTATGGTGTGAATTATGTTTATGGGGAAACCATTTTTTTGGGCTATGTTGAGTATTTTTTCCCATTCTTTCTTTTTTGCACTTTTTACATAAACAGAATGCCAACGCTACCCATCACAGATCAGGCAAAAAAGCTGCAACTTCACCTTCGGGAACAGGAAGTAGTTGGGAGACAAATCTGGCGAGTATGGGGAGTGGTTCAATGTTGCAACTTGTTTTTGAGTCAGAAACTGTCGAATTACTTCTGCCGAATGCGCCGGGGCGTTGTCGTGCAGGAGGAGCACAATTTTTGTTTCTTCAAGTCTTCTCTTAAAATCCGTAGAACCACAGTTTTCCGGATGCCGAGCATATCTGCTATTAACCGAGACGTCACTTTTCGATCTTCTTTGACCATTTTGTCGACAGTGGCATTGTTGTCATCGGTTCGACTTGTTGTGGGCCGACCACTGTGTTCGTCATCCTTCACTGACTCTCTACCCTCTCGAAACCGTTTGTGCCACTCAAAAATTGTTGTTCGACTCAATGCTGCATCACCGTAAGCCTTCTGAATCAGTTCCACAGACTTTGTAGCCACAAAATCGACTTTACAGCAAAATTTAATTGCCACACATTGTTCGTCCTTAACATCCATCTCACTACATTGACACAGAGTAACAACAACAGTTAGTGCGAGACGTTCTGTCTTAACAACAACTGCAACTGCACTAATGCCAATTTGCACTCTTGTGAGAAACCATTTCAACTACGTAGTTCAATCACGGCCCAGTATATGGCATTGGTAGGAAGGCGGTAAAAAATTCAGTCCAGGAACTTTTGGACCGCACAGTGTATGACTAGAGGGGTAGCCATGAGCTAATGAGAAAAATAACAATAATAGTAGCATGTTGCTATCATTTCAATCCAATTGCAAAATAAAAGAGAAAGAGAGCTATGACAAATGACAGACCACACCCTTACTGCAGAGGAGTTACATGACTGGTTGGCTCTTCCTGCACCTACACCACCAGCCTCTGATTATGGATTGTCTCTGAGTTTCCCCTAGTAATCCGGACAAAGAATGGATCACCAGGATGAAAGAGAGGACTACAGTTGGCCCAAAACTGTCTGGATTGCCCTGGGATCTGGATTACCAAGGAACTACTGTAATTACATTTGAATAATGTGTATTCAACAGCTGACTAATCTCTACCAATATACAGACACGCAGTATGAAAATTTCCAGATACTGAGTGTCCAGAACTGTGCTGGTTTAGCAAAAAGGTTATAAATGACTGTGCAATATCTGTAGTTAAGGTTCCTATATTGAACAATGTACATATTGTAAAAATACATTAAAATATCAGAAAATCTGTTAACTCTTTAGTTCATTCTCACAGTCCATTATAACACTACCTGAGAGCTCATAAAATGGGCATAAGTATAACATAAATACAAAATCAGAACTCTTTTAACATAATAAACTAATCCACTTCAATCATATTTATTACCACATACCACCGACATACCTGCTTATCACACTAGTTCTATTTATATCTCTGTATATACAAAATATAAAATTCTTTATGTAACACTGTGTTTATGCTTGTTACAACTGCATTAGTCATCATCATTTTCCATTGCAATTATTACTTTCCCAGTAGATTTCTTGTCCAAAACAAACTGCACAGCTTCATTTACTTTCTCCAACGAAAACTTCTTTGCAATCACTGGACTAACAAGTTTCTGATCTGCCATGTCAATTGCATCTTGAACAATTTGCCTGTAACAGTAATATCACAACAAATTAAGGAACAGAATAAAGTACACATTGAAAGGACTTCGTCTTATATGAGTAGAAAACTTCACTGTATGCCTAACATAATAATATTCATATATGACAACAAAGTACATTAATTCTCTATCATACATAACAGAGTAAAGGTAAATATTTCCTGTTACACCCATAGACGTCTTCAAACTCACTCAGCATCAATGACATCAGGAACAACAGAGGTAAACAAACTGTCCTTGTGTACAGTAACCCACTTTTATATCAAAATGTCACCAATCAGAGAAGCAATATAAGAACAGATGCAGAAGTAGTGTGATACTGCCTGATCTGCAAAAATCTAGCATTAAGTCTACAGTGCAGCGTTGTCCCATCAGTCACTGTACTATAATCGCAAGTGTGGTGCTGTGCTGTCTGCAGTAAAATCCTGCTAACTCAACAGTGCTGTTCCTTCTTATTTGTAGTATCATACTGCTAGCTCACAGTGCAATACAGTCCCATCTGTAGTGTAACAGTGCTAGCCAAACAATGTTACATCATCCTATTTTTAGTGTTGAACCACTAGCTTGACAGTATAGTCTTTTCCTCTCTGTAGTACCACAATGCCAGCTAGATAGTGCAGTGTTGTTCTGCTATATACTGCTAACTAACAGCGATATTGACGTTGTTCCTATGGTAGATGGTGGAGAAGTTATCTCATCATCGCTCAGGCTTCCCAGTAGAGTTTGATGGTGTTCTTGAGCTCTTGTTGGTAGGTATCAAGTTTAGGGCAAAGTAGCAAATGTTCCTCGTCCATGGTGGAGTCTGGTATTTGGCAAACTGTGCACTCACTAGATTCATATAGGCCAGCCTTTTTTAAATGAGCTGCTGGACAGTCATGTCCTGTCTTGAGCCTAAAATTTGCTACTGCTTCCTTACTAGGTTTGCCTTTGAATTCTGCCTAGATTTTGTGGATATCTCTCCATTTTTTTGTTGCAGCCAGTCGTCAGCTTCTTGTTTGTACTTCATAGCTATTTTGCCATTCAAGAGGTTTTTTCAATAAGTCAGCTTGTAATTGTGTTTCTTTAGTACGTAATGGCTAGTTTGTCTGCCATCTCACTGCCTCCTAGTCAATGTCAATCGCATCCACAGCATTCCTTAAGCTGTACGTGCCTCCTGGGTGGTGCTAAATGAGTGATAATTCAGGCGGTACTGGTATCCCCAGAATAAAAGTGTGATACTGTCCTATGCATCACACTGTACTGTTAGCACACAGCAATGAAGTGTTGTCCCACCAGCTCAACAAGCAAGTCAAGCATGCATTTATATCAAAAAGGTTCTTGCATAAAGGCCTGAATGCAACTGTACTATTTCTATACTCACAACAATTGAAAACATCTGTAACATAGTAAAATTATTTTAAGCAATTGGACTAGCAGGGATGAAATACAGTAAAAGCAAATTCTGAGGTAACACATTAGGTACTCTTGTTTTAAGCTGTGGGGACAGTAATTAATTATTTATATACAGCAGGATCCTTATTATATCTGGCAAATACAATCTGTCAGTTCCTGCTGGCTCAGTTATATGACACACATGCACACTCACTGGCAGCAAGACCCATTTCTTATTGGAGTGTGTGTTCAGTCATCTGATACCCTCTATGCACTTTTCATATGATACGCAAAAAACTCCCACGAAGCAAGACAGAATTTTGTGAACCATTCCCTTTATACAGTGCCTGTTGGAAAAACAGACCACACACTTGTTCTGTTTAGTGGTGAAACTTTATTTCAACTTCTGAGAGAATTGTACGTTTGAGTCTTCTCTAATTTGTTTTAAAATTTGTGAGGATAAAAAAAAATCCAGCACAAAGCAAAATGATCAAGCAGGATAACCTGTTATTTAGAAACTGCAGAAAAAAGCAGGCAAGAAGTTTTATACTGTTTGTGTTAAGGATGTACTGCCTTCAATGTCACCAGCAGAACAACATGCAATGAACAATGTGTTTATTAGATATGATGCACGTCTGCAAGCTGAAGGAAATCATTCCCAGGACCTCTTAATATGCAGTGAGCAAAAATCTAACATTAATTGCAATACACTGAACTAAAACCTTCGAAAATTATCTTTAAATATGGCAAGTAAAGACCTAATATTAAATGCAATACCTTAGACCTGTGAATCACAAGCGATACATGACCAGTTCTCAGGGGATCAGTGGATACATTTCTGTAATAGTTACTTTGAAGTTGGCTTATCTTTTAGTTAAAGGAAAACGTTCTGTTAAAAATAACTGTGGAACAACTTAAATTGGTGGTGTGTTTATTTCATGTGACTGTTAGAGTATCTTTACCCACAAAACGAACGACAATCAGTTTAACCCTTAGGTTACTAATGTCATATATATATGGAGTGCCTATTCTTGATGTTTCTAGATCACACACGACGCACCACAGTCGGTAGGACTCCTCTGGACGAGTGATCAGCTCGTCGCAGAGACCTCTACCTGACAACACACGACACTCACAACAGACAAATAT
>Ga0268261_10004310_pt1 | contig 10639 bp, 11 predicted proteins | sample TergutNc150P1_FD_190353 | JGI IMG/M metagenome (GOLD analysis project Ga0268261, IMG submission 190353) | Nasutitermes corniger P1 segment gut microbial community from laboratory colony in Florida, USA - Nc150 P1 (SPAdes) (version 2) | ecosystem: Host-associated > Arthropoda: Insects >...
GGCGAAGTTAGTGCCAACTTTTGCGGGTAGAGGGGTGTCACGTGGTCAGCGCAACGGGTCCCCACGGCCGTTAATCTCTGTTTTCTAGACCTGGAGCCGCTACTTTTTTATTCAAGTAGCTCCTCAAGGATTTTTTCTTCACTAAAACTATATTACGAGTAGTTCATTCCATGGGAGCTCTGCTTGGACAGTTGTTGGGAATTACATAGCAGTTTAGTTAAAAAGAAGTATCAAATAGATTAGAGTGAAGTATACTTTACATACTCTTTCTGGAAATATTGGTGCGTATTACAGAATTTTTGAAAGAATCGTCTGCACCATATGTTCTCTTAGAAATTACTTCATACGTAGACCATGATATAGTAGAAAAGGTCTTTAATATGATAACTTTCCTCCAACATATTTAATTTAATTATGTCCACTCCTCTTTTTATGAGGACATTTTGGATAAAAGTGAGTCCATGAATATGTTACCTTGATGTTGACCGTTCAAAACTGTTGTCCTTTTACAGTGGCTTGACCCCAGTTCCTTATTTCAACCACTTAGTTATGTTGGATGTTGTTATGTTTTTGTGTTAGATACAGCTACAGAATGAAAACATTAATCACATTTCTCTTGGAGTTGCCTGTTTGTTGTCTACTTGCAGTGATGACATGCCCATCTGTACATCCTTTACGTGCGTTGGCTCGTTCGTGGCACATGCTTACCTGATTCTATTGTTTGTGGCTTTCATGTTCATTGCGTATTTCATGGTACATTCATATAAGTGAAATGCGTAGCAAGTATATACTGGCCTCGTATATCCAATTTTCATCATAACATTGTTAGAGAAATACTAAAAATGTGTATAGTTTGCTTGTGCCTATATTTTTCTTCTTGTACTTATATTTATATAATTAAAAATTGAGACTTGGAAAGCAGTTATATGTGAAGGGAATCAGAAATTTAAGTTTGAGAATCTGTTGAACATTTAATTTTAAGATAAGAATTTTAGAAGTTTCAAAATTACCGTGTAATACGTATTAAAATCTATGTTTTGTGTTGTAGGCCTACTGTAAGTGTGTACTTGGCCAGTTTTATACATAGCTCACTTAAATTATGTAACCATGTTGTTTCTAATAATGCTGCAGTTGCTGTGTATTATTCCTGTGTATGTTGTATTGTTGTGTGGTGTATTATTATGCTAAGTATGTGTAGTTTATTTATACCAAAAACTGTTTTCTTTTCTTGTAGTAAGAGGTTGCAGTATTGTTTTTGGTCAGTCTTTGGAATTGTTGATGTGCAATGTTGATTAATTTTATGATGCATCACATTTGCTGATTTGTGCTTTTCTCTTTTTTCTCTTTTTCTTTTTTTTTTTTTTTTTTTTTTTCTTCTCTCTGTCTGTCTGTCTGCATGCCATGGCTGGATCGCTGGGACCTGTATTCCAACCAAACATCATCTAACGTCTGTGCTACCAATCACCGAACAATTGATCTTGCGACCATTTGGCAATCATCCAATCATCGGAAACTATGGATTTTTTTTTTACACAAAACTAAATATATATGTGCCCATACACTAAATATTATTGAACACGACACATTAATGCCCTGACTGCATCTCACCTGTTGCCTGCTGGCTTGACCTGCATCAACTGTGAGTGACTTCCAATATTCACTAACAAATGGCCAACAAAATTTTAAAATTTTTATGAATTTTTTAATTATTTACTTTTTTAAATAATTGGGATGAACATTATGGTGATACGTATTTCCATCATTTGTGTGTTCATTTCTTCTGTGTCATATTAAAACATGTACCAAATTTTGTTCTAATGTTGCCTTCATTGTTTTGTTTATGCTAATGGATACTACTCTCAAAATATTTTATGACACAAATATTGCCTTGCCTTCCACTGGTGCTTATAATTTTGAATTCTTTTCACATTTTATTTACTTATGATTTTGAACATTTGATTGTGGACTACTGCCAACTGCTCAAACGTGTAATATTTTACTTACTGAATACCATTGCTAAATTTGTGTTAATGCTTTTACAATAAATTAAATAATATTTTATCATTGAAATGTGATAAATCTCGACATTTTCCAATCATGTATTAATTTTTCAATATCTGAAACTGCACAGAGAGCTACCATAGTACTAACACAGTGTTCCTTGTTGTAATGCTGATGTCGGTGGTAGGGGGGGTTTTCATAGTATTTGCTCTGATGGCTCTCTGCTACAGGTCAGTCGTAGTACACAAAAACTTCTCCCTGTGCCTCAGGTTAGTGAGCAGAAAACAAATCAGCAGCAGGTAGTTTCTCGTATTCAGTTGGTATGTCTTCTTCTTTTTTAAATTTATTGTAAGCAAGCTCATCAGGTCTGGTGTTCTTAAACATGGAGATTTGAAGAGTACTTGTGTAGCTATTAGGGTCATATATTGTTACATTAGTGGAAACAATTTCCTTCATAGTTTATTTTAAAATGAGACTGATATACCCCTCTCAAATTGAGAAAATTTTCTGTGTAATACAGAGGTTTCTTGGTAGCTAAGCTATATAAACTAATACTAATTTTGTCCCTTTTGCAACTACTTTAACATAATAACCAATTATTGTGTTCATGAGTGAGAGTTAAATTGTCTAATATTATAATGTTTACAGTTCAGAAGAGAGACTGTTCATGTATTTGTCTTATATGATTAGTTTTATGAACCCTCCTCATTTTTGTAAGTATATTCTGATTTTTTTCTATTTCAGCACAAAATATTATTTTAGCCTATACTGATTGGTTTATGCTTCATTATACATGCACAAATTTTTCTTAAGATTATAAATCTGTCAGTCATTACAGGTGTAAGCCTAGTGCTGTGCAGAATGTTAAATGTGAAATGCTTAAGTAGATTACAGTTTTGGTATTTAACATTTAGAAAGCAGTGTGATCTTTACAAAGCCAGTAGTAGTATAAAAGTGTGATACATTCTTTATGCAAGTTATCTCGTTGAGTTTATCACTAAACCAACCACACTTATTTAGAATAACACAACACAGGTGTATTTTAATTCAGTTGTTTACCTGTACATGTATGCTATATGTTTCGGCCTGTACGAAGTCAGTCCATAAATTGTTTGATTTAAGGCGCCAGCGCGAAGATGGGGCAAGGTCCTGCTGTTTGCACTGCATAGCAGTGAGTTTGCTTAGTCAAGTTCCACAAACCGGATCATTCTAGTTTGCTTAGTCGTTGTGCTGTGTGTATTAGAGTGGACGTGTGTCTTGCCTGCTTGGCAAATTTTTTTATCAATTAAGACTTGGTGATTTTCATGAGCAACGTGTTTATGTGAAATTTTGTTTCAAATTAGGGAAAACGGTTTTGGAGTCTTTTAAAATCTTATAACAAGCGTTTGGGGATGAAGCCATGAGTAGAACACACAGGGTGTTACAAATGTTTTAAAGAGGGCTGAACTTCAGTTGACAATGAACGTTCAGGACAACCTTCCACATCAGAAAATGAAGAAAACATCCCAAAAGTTCTGAAAGTGAATCGTTCCAATCGTCATTTGACCGTTTGTGAAGTAGCAGAGGAAGCTGGAATATAAAAAAACCACGTGTCATGGGATTCTCATGGAAAAACTTGGGTATGCATTGTGTTGCAGCCAAATTTGTGCTGTGCCTGCTGAAGGAAGATCAGAAACAAACTTGTGTTGATGTCACTAAAGAGCAAATCAAATGTGCAAATGCTGATGAAATATCTATAGAGAATATTGTCACAGGTGATGAAACTTGGGTGTACGGCTATGTTTTCTAAACAAAAGTCCAGTATTCGCATTGGGTCTCAAAAACGTCACCCAGACTCCAAAAAATATGGCAAGTTCAGTCCAATGTGAAAGTGATGCTCTCTACGTTTTTTTATTGTGAGGGCATAATTTATCATGAGTTTCTACCTCTTGGCCAGATGGCAAAGATACAATATGATGAAAAGGCTCGGAGAGGCAGTGAGGAGAAAAAGGCCTGATCTGTGAAGTGGGAAAAAATGGTTGTTCCATAGTGCCAACGCTCCGGAACATTCCTCCTCTCCGATAATGCGATTTTCTCACAAAACATGAGACAACGTTCATCCCACAGCCTCCATACTCACCAGACCTTGCACCAGCAGACTTTTTTCTCTTAACTACAATGAAATCCCTATTGAAAAATTATGATTTGATTCTGTTGAGGATATTGAAGAAAATTTGCTGACAGAGCACTCCAGGAATGCTTCCAAAACTGGAAGACACACTGGAAACAACGTATAAAAGTGGAGGAGAGTACTTTGAAGGGGTCAAAGCCCCACAGCTCCAAAGTAAGTGAGAAAATGATTCATTTAAATTTTTTGGGATCTTTACTGTCAGACCTCGTACATATACTTTAAATTATTTTGGTCTTATATATTGTACATTTTATATTTTAACATTTTAAAATTATTGACTGTAAGAAGGGGCCGCTTGGTTTTTTTTTAATTGTGTCTTCCTTTGTGTGGTTTTGGCGTTGACGTGCCTGAGGATGGCCTAAGTACAGGCCAAAACATGTAGCGTACATGTAAGGTTTATTGAAATAAAATAAACTTGTATTGTGTTCCACTGAATAAATGTGGTTTCTTGTAACACATGTTGATTGATTCCTTCAAATCATATACATTAAGTATGTTGCTCATTTATACAGTAAATTTTTGTAACATTATTTCCTTAATTTTCAATAATTTTATGAATTCCAGAATTAGATTTCATACATCGAAATAATTTTTGTGGGACATAAGCCTTCCATATTGCATCACAAACATGAGCAGAAATGTTGCATATTTGCACCCTGAAGTGTCCACATTAGTGTATAAAGTGCATTGTTCTTAAATAGTGCAGTTACTGTAGTTGGATAGTTGTATCAAAGAAATATTTTGGTTTCACAAAAATGCAAGCAACTTTAATGTTTAAGAAATGGATCTCTGTTTGCAAATTTATGACATAGCTATTTAATTTCATTTCTGTGCACTGATGTAAGATTGTAATTGTGTAGGAATGTACTTCACTTTCACTTTGGTCACTATGTGGAAACCTGTAATCAATATGCTTACTAATTTTGTGGTGGGCAGTGCTTCCTGCAAGTCGTATAGCTCCCTGACTAACAAAACAAGGTAAATGAGTAACAATTTCCAAATAATTCTGTCAGGAAATTCTGCAGATAAATGTCTTCATTGCTTGCCTTTGCATGGGTTACATATTCAGCCTCAGTGCTGAATTCTGCCACTCCCCTTTCTTTCTTGATTCCCATGATATTGCTGCTCCACCCAGCATGAAAACAAATCCTGTGTACAACTTCCTGTGTGTGGGATCATTTGCCCATTCATCATCTACAAAGCCTTCCAATTCCTTTTGTTTTCTGCTGTAAACTCTACAATAATCAGTGGTCCCTCTGAGATACCATGTTCAGCTGCCAGTGCTGTCAGAACTCTACAATTTGAGCTGCTGAATACAGGAGAGAACGTTTCATAAAAATCTAAACCATAACACTGTATGAATACCTTCGATACCAACCTGACCTTGTAGCATACAGTTTTTTTAATCCATCCTCTTTTCAATTTAAAAACCCATTTGTTTGCTATGACACTTTTACCAAGTGGCTGATCTTCTAGTTCCCAAACCTTATTTTTTGCCTTGGAGTCAATTTCCTCTTTCATTGCACTGTCCCAAAGTTTCCCATCACTTCTTGATAGTGTTTCAGCTCTGGTCTTGGTTCCTCTTCTACACCACCCATTAGTGTTTGGTAAACTATGTGATCTGGGGACTCCTTTGGTTTTCTCCTCCTTAAAGTATAGCTTTGGTGTGGAAATTCAGATTTGGATTCCAAGTGATTCATGTCTCTCTCCTCGTGGTGCATTACACTGTCTGAACTTTCAGTGTCCTCTTCAACCTCTACATTTTCTTCACCTATTGCAGTTAAATTCACAAGCAGTGACTGCACAGTAACTCTTATGGGTTCAAATATGGAATAACCCCTTTTTTGTCATTTTTCTGCATCATTGGAGTGTTTCTGTCAAAACACTCAACAAACTTCATGCTTTCTTCAGTAATGACTGCAGTTGGCTTCTCAGGATCAATTAGATGATATGCCTTTGAATTTTCAGCACATCCAACGATGCATTCCCTGCTCTTCGAATCCCCCTCTTTCCTGTACTTCTTGGGTACAAGCACCCACCCTAGACAGTCGCAAATTCTCAACTGATTAACATCTATTTTTCGACCATGCCAGGCTTCCTGAGGAGGTGCATCCCTTACTGCCTTTTATGGTGAAAGATTCTTCAAATATGCAGCTGTGTTAACTGCCTCTGCCCAATATATCACCCTAAACTTTGCCTCTTGCATCATAATTCTCGTCTTCTCTTGAATTATGTGAGGTCTCTTGACTGTGCCATTCTTTTCTGGTGTATCAGGCACAGTCACTTGATATCGAATGCCTTCCTTCTGTAGGTAAGCAGTGAAGGCTTTAGTAGTGTATTCAACACCATTACCTGATGACAAGATTTTTATACTGTTTCCTGTCTGCTTCTCCACCAGAGTCTTGAGTTCCTAAACTTTTCAAACACGTCATCTTCTCTCTTTAGAAAATAAAAGTTTTTCTGGTGAAGTCATCAGTGAAAGTCATGAAATAGTGAGCGACACTACAGGACATTTGCTCCATTGGCCCACATGCATATGAATTCACAATCTCCAATTTTTTGTGGCATGCTCTGCATTACCCTTTCGAAAAGAAGCTCTGCTTTGCTTCCCTTTAAAGTATGCAACACAGGGATCAAAGTCTTCTTCTTTCAGATTTTTACCTGTCACCTTACCCTGTAGGCACTGGAAGTTTTCCTGACCCAGGTGACCGAGTCTTCTGTGCAACAGATCCAGTCTCGATGTCATTACTGCAACTTTTGTAGTTTCCTGCCTGAAATCCAACCAGTAAATACCTCCAATTTCTGTAACCATTGCTTTGGGCTTACCTATGAGCTGTACATCCTTTGTTCATGAAAATTTGACAACCGTCATTGCTATACACTGTAACCAAACCATGCTTAGCTATGGCATTGACAGTAGATAAGCAGACACATCCAGTGCACATGTAACACCAGTCATATTCCTTAGGCCATTGTTTCCATTAACTCATAACATCACCAACCCTGCAATATATAATTTCTGCTTCTGTGCACATTTAACTTGCTCAGAATCAATAGCACGATAGTTTTCCAACCAGTCTTTTCTCATGCTCAAATGGGTAGGAACACCAGAGTCTAAATACCAGTCTGTTGTATTCACTGTAGCAGAGAGTGCAGTAAGGAGTGACCAGCTTTCACCATTCAAACTGATGTGGTTAGTTTGTCTGTCACTGGAGTCCTTACTTTTATTCTTAAATCTACATTTCAGTGCCTTATGTCAGGTTTTGCTGCAATTGAAGCACTTGAAATCAGCTCCATTTTGTTTCTGCTGTGACTGCTGCTGTTGTGATCACTGCTCCCAGTGAGGACCAGGATGGCTACTTCCCCTGTGCCTTGCTGCTGCTCCTTGCTCCCACAAGTAGTGCTGCATCAACTCCCTCAAATGATCACCTTCTTGAAGCGATCACTCCTTTACAAGCTGAGTTATTAATTTCAATCCACAGTTCTCAGTCACCATCTCCACTGGCTTAGATTCCTTTGGGAGACCCCTCAACATTAGGGTGGCCAAGAACTCGTCTTCAGTGGTCACACTTACTATGTGTGTCTGCTAACAGTTGTGAGATGTTGACACAGTCTGCCACATAAGCGTCTGTTAGATAATTAATCAGAATGGCATCGAATAGTTGAGTCAGCAATCCTAGGCAACTATTCAGCCCACAGTCTGAATACACCTGTTTTAGACTGTCACATGCTTGCTCTAAAGTTGTAGCATTGTGAACATGGATGACACAGTGCAGCCATGCCATGATTGTCAGTATGCAGCGCAGATCCTTGTTTGTTTCTGGAGTGAGTGGTTCACCTTCAGGGATGGGTTTGGATTCCTGTAGGATGCACTTGTTGCGATCGTCATCAGTTATATAAAGTTCCATCATGTACCACCACAAACCATAATTGCTCAAGCCTTCTACCTATGTTATTGGAGGCAGATCATGTTGACTCACAGCAGTCACAGTAGATCAGGTAGATGTCACCATTCTGAATTTTTTTTTGCCCTTCACTGAACACAGTAGAACACAAGCACACACATGTGACATGTCCACTTCACTATAGTTTAAAGCATTTAGTCTATTCATCTAGAGTATAGAGGGTGTGCTCACACCTTCTAACCTCACTTCAGTATGTGAGTCTAATTTCCATTACATCACTCTTGATTCTTCAGTGTAACTGACATGAAAATATACAGCACAGTGGGATGTTCTCCTGGACCCATAACCTGTTATTATCTCATCATTTGAGACACGTTTGGGCACAGATTAATAAGAATATAATAGTGAGGGTTACAATATGTAAACTAGATGTCACTGCACATTGTGTCATCAAAACAGATGATAAACAAGAAACCATGTACATTATGAGAAATTTGTCAGTGCACATACTAAGGCGCAAGATTACAACATAGTTTTATCATACTCAAGAATTTTAAACTGCTTGATGAGTTTAAAATCTACTTCAATTTTTTAAGCATTGCTTGCAAAATTTTGAAGCCATAAGTTTAGTTCTCACTCATGAATGCTTGTCATTGTGGAATATTACAATAAATACCCGTACTTGAGTCATGGAGGGAATGAAGGCAGCTTGTGGGAGTGTAAGTTTGACCCCCTACTGCCTCATGCTATCGACATCAGCCAATAATGCCAATGACAATTTGAGAGTACAGAGAGATAAGCAAGAATACAAGTGTTAACTGGTGAAAAATGGCAGGACTTGCAGACAGGAGGTAGCTAAGCAGATGGGTGGGGAATGAATCAGAGTGCTCTTTCCATGACTGAAGTGTAGTAATAACACCACAGAGGATAATGCTTTGATTGTATTTAATTGCTCATCAGATGCTGGGGGCCTAATAATGCAATCTTCTAGGCTGTGTGTATATAATATGTTAACAGATTTTAATGAAGTCTGTAAAGGGTTTTCATGAATGTACTACATGTGTTCAGTTTCGATAAACTGTCATTTCACTGCAAAGAGTGTAGTGAAAAATGGTGACATAGTTACAAGCATATTATAAAACTCAGGGATCTTTTGCGCTGTGACAGTTTGTTGTAGCCAGAATTTAATACATCAAGACCAAAAGTGATTTTAACTTTGGCAGGAATGTTAGGAAAATTTTTCTTTGAGTGTGACAGTAAAATGCTCCTGTTATAAATCTTCACTTCAGAACGTTGAAAAAGTAGTGAAAATTACTACATGAAAGTATTCTGACACAGTATGATATTATGCTTTATAAAGGTTTTGCATTGAAGTGGAAAATGTATTAATTCTGTAAGTTTTAATCGCATACCAAATTATTGTATACACCATATTTGTTCTGTAGCCAAACATTTTTAGTACATTTGTTGATCAAGTAAAACGATTGGTAGCCCTCGGTTATGGGCGGTTTAAAGCCATTCGTCATAATACTGAACATATAGGTACATTCAAGAAATCTTTAGTGAAAGAGCGGAAGGTCGTTGCTCCAGAGATCTATAAGTCGGAAACCCTGTGAGCAGTTGACAAAGGAAAGAATAGTCTGTTTAGCTAATTCCTGAAATGCAGGGGCAACATGAAGTACTCATAACGCAACATGGGGTGAAGAGCAGTAGCCGAACACAAGCAAACCTTGAACCCAAAATGAAAAATAAATAAATAAAAGAAATTTTTGTACTGACCAAAAGGGATTTGGATGCTGTCATTCAAGTAAGTGAGCTGTGTAAGCAAGGTTGTTCATAGTGAGGTCACCTAGAGCAAAGATTATAGTTCTGGAGTGCAGTGACTATTGGTTTCTAGTATAAGAGATTTGTTTTTGAGTGAAAGAAGGAGGTTGAACAATTGGTAGTAATTAACTGGACAAGTGCAGACTTTTACTTCTGATGTAAACAAATAAAATATGATAGTGAGGACTTTAATAGATTCAATGAACCCTAACTGTATCCCTTAAGAAGTCTGACCTCTTGTACTAAGCGAGTCAGGGCATACAATGTACATAGAGTGAGCATGTACAGTTCTTTGTTTCCAGTTTAAGTTCTAGGACACCAGGCAGTAAAAGATTAAAAGTATTGTGTTCTTCTACACTGTTGTGCTTATTAGTTATGCATTTTACACATAGAAAGCTTACATAAAAAAATATATATAATCTTAATGGTTACTGATGATGTTTTAATATTAATAATCTTAATTTTTGTTGTTCCATTGTGAACCCAAATATAATATCATGGAGACAGGTTATTTTTCAACACTGCAGTCATAATGATGATACTGAAATAATTTGATTTACACATGAAGACATGTTTAAAAACACCGACATTGATGTTGTCTGTGTAGTTATGATGGGCTAGATTCTTTTTATTCTATTGTGTTTTATTGTATATAGAAATGCCTGCGTTCATCCTGGCCAGACTAAGCTAGAATAATGGTCACAAGATCATGTGTGCACTTTTTTTTTTGAGGGGGGGG
>Ga0268261_10004311_pt1 | contig 10638 bp, 5 predicted proteins | sample TergutNc150P1_FD_190353 | JGI IMG/M metagenome (GOLD analysis project Ga0268261, IMG submission 190353) | Nasutitermes corniger P1 segment gut microbial community from laboratory colony in Florida, USA - Nc150 P1 (SPAdes) (version 2) | ecosystem: Host-associated > Arthropoda: Insects > Digestive...
CATACATACATACATACAAACATACATACATACATACATACATACATACATACATACATACATACATACATACATACATACATACATACATACATACATACATACATACATTCATACGAGGTGTGGCTGTCATATACCCAGACAGGCTGAAAGAAGTATTTTACGGATGGAATAAATGCTTCTAAAATTATACACTTTAAAACAATTTTTTTTTGGAAATACACACTGCTATTATCTTTATTCTTTCGCCGTGCATGTTGCTATCATACATTATTTAAAACCTAACTCATGCACTGTAATTTAAAATACACATTAAAACAATCACTCCTCTAAAACATTAGAATGTGTCCGTTGTTCTACCCTACATGTTTCGGTCACTATCCTTGACCATCCTAAGGGGTTGTTCCTGTTGCAATGCACCCTTCGCCTTATAGTCTTCGTCACAACTTTATCTGGGCATGTGGCTGTACTTTCTGTAAATATAATGTTTAACCATAACCAATGTGCCGCTATAACCTTTTAGCTCTGTTAAATATCTCACTGTAATACTGCAATTATGGTAATTAGAAAGATTTGGTGGGTATGGTTTATGCTGTGCGAGCTTACCTATTTGTGTTGTTGTCGTGTTTACCTTCCTGCTGCCTGTCTTGTTGTGTACTGTCTCTTAGTGTGTGGGGTGGCTGCGCGTACTTGAATAACGGGTTTATTTCACTGACCTGTTGTTCTTCTATTAGTTTACTGTTTTGGAGGTAGATTTGAATATACATGTTCTCCCAATGGTTCATTTTGCTGCTTTTTGTACATGGTTTTATTAATTGCAGTGTGTTTCCTGTGGTTCCATATTCATGTCTATTGTTCAGTATGTGTACAGCATATACTGAGGCTGGGTTATTATTTTTATGTACCTTATGTATTCCTTGTGCCTTGTTGTGATTGGTCTACCAGATTGTCCTACGTAATTCATTCCACATGTATTACATTTTATTTCATATATCCCACTTGGGTTTTTGTTGCCTATTTTTTGCACTAGTTGCTGATATATGGTATTACTGGCCCTAAATGCTATGCTGATTTCTGTGTTTTTGAATAGATTAATTACCTTCCTTATTAGGGGGCTGTGGTAGGTGAATGTTACCCATTTTTTGTTGCTTGTGTGTTTTGTTTGTTCTTTGTTTTCTTTTTTGGTCTTTTGTTTAGTTTTGCTATTTCTTTCTCTTTTATGTTCTGTATTACTTTTTTTAGGGAATCCATTTTGTTGAGCTATGTTACATATGTTCTGCCATTCCTGTGTCTTTGCCTGCTCTGTTAAAGGTAGCGTTAATGCTCTGTTTATGTAATGTGTGAATGCCGCTCTTTTGTGGTTCCATGGATGGTTAGGTGTGTATTGGATTGTGATATTTGGGTTGGGTGGTTTTCTGTATACACTGAGTTCCATGTTGTTTATATTTGTGTGGATTGTTAGATCGAAGTAATTTATTGCCTTATTTACTTCCATTGTTGCTTTGAATTCCAACTGTTCGTTGATATCATTCATGATACTGGTTATTATTGTTTCATTTGCTTTTCTGTGGTTAAAATAATTATTATATCGTCAACATTTCGTTTATAATAAATTATTTCTTTACTCTCTATCCAATGCTTTATGCGTAGTTCCTCTATGCGTTGCAAATATATTTCTGCTATCATTCCAGATATGGGTGATCCCATTGCAATTCCGTTTTTTCGTTTGAAGAATTGGTCATTGTATTGAAAATAATTCTGTTCAATTATTATTTTTAGGAGCCGTATGATTTGTTCTTTGATCTTTTTGCTTGTGTTGTTTTTATCCAGCCAGAAGCTTGCTGATTGGATAATTCCCTGTTTTGGCAAGTTAACATATAAGCCCTTGATATCTAATGTAAATATCCTGTGCTTCTCTGTGATGTGTAGCTTGTGCAATTCCTGTGCTAATTCCCCTGAGTTTATGGTGATGTATATATTTGGTAGGTTTATGTATGCTTTTATCTTATTGTTTAGGAATTTTGCAATTTTGTATGATGGTGCCTGCGTGTTATCTAGTACCGGTCTTATTGGTTCGTTTTCTTTGTGTGTTTTTTTGTAAGCATTGATTTTTGGTGCAGTGGGTTTTATATTTAGTAAGTAATTACGTTTGTTCTCTTCTATTAGGTCTTCACATTTTTGCACTGGTTGTTGTAATTGTTTATGATATGCTTCCGTTGGGTCCTTATTTAGTTTTATTAAATTGTTCTCTTTTATGAATTTATCTACTTTCTGCTTCAATACTGTCTTGTCGATTATTACCAATATTTTGCTTTTATCTGCTCTGGCTATTGTTAGGTTATTTTGCTGTAGTGTTTTCTTTATTTGGTTTATATTGTATTGATACCTTTTGTGTATCGTATTGTGTCTGTTGGATTCTCCTATTTGTTTGATCTTTTTGGCCGCTAAAAACCGCAATGTGTTTTGCATGTTACTCTGTAGGTTTTTGATGGAATTTTCTGTGTCTATTATTAATTCGTTTATATAAGACTTTGGGTTCCTTTCTATTGCATATTGTGGGCCCATTTCTAGTGTTTTGATCTGTTCCTTTGTGAATGTTATGTTAGTCAGATTTATTACCCTGTTTTCCTTTTCATGTACGTGTTTCTTGTGCCTACTTTGAGGTGAATTTTGTTGTGCATTTTGCTGTGTTAGTGAGCTCAGTTTGCGGTTACCCAGAATCAGCATATGCTGTACACATACTGAACAATAGGCATGAATATGGAACCACAGAAAACACACTGCAATTAATAAAACCATGTAGAAAAAGCAGCAAAATGAACCATTGGGAGAACATGTATATTCAAATCTACCGCCAAAACAGTAAACTAATAGAAGAACAGCACGTCAGTGAAATATACCCATTATTCATGTACGCGCATCCACCACACACACTAAGAGACAGTACACAACAAGACAGGCAGCAGGGAGGTAAACACGACAACAACACAAATAGGTAAGCTCGCACAGCATAAACCATACCCACAAAATCTCTCTAATTACCATAATTGCAGTATTACAGTGAGATATTTAACAGAGCTAAAAGGTTATAGCGGCACATTGGTTATGGTTAAACATTATATTTACAGAAAGTACAGCCACATGCCCAGATAAAGTTGTGAGGAAGACCACAATGCGGAGGGTAGCATTGCAACAGGAACAACCCCTTAGGATGGTCAAGGATAGTGACCGAAACATGTAGGGTAGAACAACGGACATAAACATTCTAATGTTTTAGAGGAGTGATTGTGTTTTTAACGTGTATTTTAAATTACAGTGCATGAGTTGGGTTTTAAATAATGTATGACACTGCTACATTTAATCGATAGCGGATTAGAAAGCTCCCCTGAAGACATTTTGTGAGAGAGCTTGAAGTAATTATTTCTTCCTCTCTATACACCTCACATACAACATCATATGTCGTTGTATATATGTATACGTCAATACTGACATGTATAAACACACACACAAGCACACAGAACTCTTACAGTAGAAGAAACAACATCAGGCATATTTTGCTGAATTCACTTGTTTGCGATGTTGGTTTTTGCGTAAAGACCATTCGTCTATACAACCATAATTCAAGAGTTTTTCATATAATTACACAACTTTATTTATTTAAGGACAGAGAAATGTACAGTGATTAAGTTTCTCTAAGTGATTAGTTATTTGTTCGGGTAATGTAACTCTTTTATCTGTAGAAATTATGTGTCGTAAAATACATGTACCTGCTCAACATGCTGATAAAAAAAGATTCTAGAATGGAGGTGATCATATCGTTTCAAGAATTTAATTCGAAATTTGTGTGAAGGGGTGGTGATTAAAAGCGAAATTTTCATTTTGCCTACTTATGAATAAACAGAAGGATATAATTCGATATGTAGCGGTTGTGGTTTTTTCGAAGTAGCGTAATAAAATTAAAAAAGCGTAGAAAACCATTAAATGTTTAGGGAAAAATTTATTCTATCTATACTAATAATATATACTATTATACGAATAAGGTATCACTGTGCTAACCTTCAAGGCGACTAATGTGCCTGTAAGATAAAGTCAGCCCGATAAATTGAATCGGAACAGCCATGAGGTCTGCGTTGTAATGTGGATGTATCGAGCTGTTTGTTGTCCTGGTTCATGGCGGTCTGACAGCGGACAACCCTAACAGCACTAATCTGTGAAGTTTATTTCAGTTCCTTCATGGAAACCTCAAGTCAGTGTACTCAGTAAATCATAAATAAGCATCAGAATTATCTGGGAATTTAAACTGATTTACCGAAGTTTCGGAGTGTCGTACTGCTACATCGTCTCTCTAGAGCAAACCAAATTCTTTCGGGCTGGATGACTCCCAGCTTGGAAACATCGTGCTTTTCCGAAACATCGGTAAGTTTAATTACCATTCAGTCGACCCTGTAAAGCAAACAAGAAACCTTGAATCCTCAGAACACCGGTGAGAGAAAGTCACGACTGACAAATCGTGTCCATTTGGTCGTCCAGCAATCATACTCGACGCTGTACAGTGTCAGACGCTGAGAGCATTGTGAAATAAACAACATGAAACAAATGGATACGTTGTTTAGGGAGACAGTGATGAAGGTGATGGTGTAACAGCAGGTGGTACTGACGGTGTGGAGTTCTTGACATTAGGCAATGCTGGATTTGGGCAGGCCTAATTTCTACTAAATAGAAAGTGAACCTTTATCATTAATAGTGTAGAAGTGTCTAAACAATATGTTGCCTCATTCGTTTGTTTGTCCGTCTGGTTAGCGTAGGACAGGGAAGGAATCTGAAAGTGTGTCACCAAGGAATATGTTTCCCAATTTTGTAAGCAGAATTGTGTTAAATTTCACACAAGACTCCAATGAGAGTAGTGATGTGATTACGTCTTATATGGTAACCTAAGTGTTATTTGGATATGATTTTCTCAAAATTATCTGAGCCCATGTAGTATTTTATCATCAAAAACAGAAGTATAGAAAATTGAGAAATTCATACATTCGGTAAAGGTGATTGTGGTTGTTCAATTTTTTTATGGATGGATGAGAGCATGTACAGACAGAAGTCGGCCAAAAGTAACATTAGTGAAATAAATGTGCAATTATATAAGCACGTAAATTATTTATGTGCCAATTATTTATTTATTTACATCAGACCTGTACCTTCTCGGCCTGTGGGGATGGCGAATTACATATTCAGCATTTGTACACAGTCAAGTTGCTTGTTATTTTTCTTAGCAGTGACAAGAAAAAATATTTGACATACAATAGCTTCGTTTCAAAGAAAAGTGTGGGTTTAGCAAGTTTTGAAGCACAGCTGTGTGAACAAATGAAAAAAACGTAGCAGTTCTTCCCTTAAAGTAATAACATCGGATCATGTATATGTCTACGTTTTTTGTTGTTTTATTTATATGAAGTACCGGATGCGCGTTGATTAGCTGCGCTGCGGTGGATGCGCGTAGTAAGTACCACGTCACATGATCCATGTTGATGACGTATTACCGGATGCGCGGCGATAAACTGCGGCGGATGCGCGTAGTAACTACATTGTCACGTGATTCATGATGATGACGTTATCAGATTTCTTTTCCTCCGGGATGTGAAGTGAGTGAAAGTGAACGGCCTTGACTAATAGACCCCCAGCCATAAGATATATACGTGTCAAAAATTAAGTTTTTAAATCATATAAAAGGCATGAGTTGCTAGGTGTTGTAAATAGGATTGTGTCAAAATAATATATGATATGCGGTTGTGGCAATAACGTTAGTGACATGATCGATTTTACAGAACTGTACACGCCGTTGTGTTTGTGGAGTATAAATAGTAAAGCCATTCCAGTGTGTAGATATTACATCCTGCAAGATGTTACTGCTGCATCTGATATGTCTTTTGTTCTCTGTGGCAAACATCCACGCCCAGAAGTCTCCAAATACTGTACCGGGTAGAAGTGCCATAGTGCATTTGTTTGAATGGAAATTCAGCGACATCGCTGACGAGTGTGAGAGATTTCTGGCTCCAAAAGGATTTGCAGGAGTTCAGGTAGGTAATGGGGTGGACTGAATTTGAAAATGTATTTTGTGGACATTAGTTAATACTTTATGGCAGGAGTTAATTAAAAAATAAAAAAGGTAGAAACAGTTTAATACCGGAAACTTTGTTCCTAATTTGAAGAATACGCGACATATATTTAGCGAATAGAACAATCAGAACAGGAGATAATCATCATAAACCTTAAGGATTTTGTTTGTTATGACAACAAAGCCTGTGCTGCAATATGCAATGTCTGTAGTTGGAAGAGACAGCTTGCTTCATGTCGGCAGCTGTTGCATATCTTGAGCGTGTTAAGTGTGTGCTAGAATGTCAAGAGAATAAAAAATTCACGGGTTACGAAGTCGGGACTGTAAGGAGTGTAGCCAATAAACTTCCAGGCAAAGCCCTGCCCCCCCCCCCCGGCCCAGTTCCAAGCCTGTTGACGTTTTGGGGCACAATAACTTATATTTCTTTGTACCCCTTGAGAATCACCTGCAGGAAGCATATGTAAAAGGGACGCTGCAGTTAAGCAATATCTCACCTCCTACCTAAAGACAACTGACACAACTTATAAGCCTGGATATATGTCTTGAAGATAAGATAGGACAAATGCTTCTGTGTCAATGGTGAATATTTGGAGGTCTGAAGAGTAACAAATGCTCAAGTGTTACTGATTGTCATATTGCCTTTACACCGAGCAGACAATAAATTTCACAGCATCAGAGAGTAGGTTTATTTTTTTAATGTCCTTTAGTGAGTAAGTAGTAATAATGTTAACTATAGAAGATCCAACATGCAACAAGTGGAGTACTAAATGATACATTAGTGGAATTGTTTATAAACTTAACTACTGCCATTGTCTTAGAAAGTTGAGAGACGTTAACTTTCAGATAAAATTCATCGTTACATGTCATATAAGAAAATATTTAAATTAGACAAGTCATACATTTCTTTTGGAATCAATTTTTGATTATACAGCATTATTAGGGGCGCACCAAATGAGGGTACCCCTGGGCTGTAGCTCCCCTCCCACAAATTAAGAAGATTAATTATGAATAGTTAAAATCAGTATCAGTGTCAACACAACTATCTTCTATAAGCAATAAATTCTATTCAGTTGAGCAGCTACGATCTGAATTAAGTCATCTTTAGGTTCTGTGGAATTACTCAAAAGTTATGGCAAAATTAAAATTTAAAAGTCCTCCGAGACAAAATGGTCATACGTGGGGGCACAGTATTAAATTAGGTTCGTACAGAAGGGCAATTGTTGTGGAGAAGAAGAAAAACTACGAGAGGACCTCCAAATTGCTATCATTTTGTGTTACACGACCATAAAGTGAAATTGTTTGCTTTGTCTTACAAAAAGCGCCCCAATATTGATGTTGGTTATCGACACCATTTTAGGCTCACCTTGCACACACCAACTAGAGACATTCTTCCGACTTGCAGGCAGGGCATACGGTTGGAATAAATGTAAATGATATTTGTCCTAATAACAAACAAAAATATACGCTACAGGAGCTCATTAAATTTGCGTGTTAAACTGAAATGCAACCCGAAAAATTCCAAATCGTGCGTACAAACAGAGTTTTTAGCCTTGGTTTCATGTTTGTCCATACACATGGAATTGTTAAACTGAATACGTGAAAGGCTGGAAAATGTGTATCTAAAGTTAATAAGAAAAACTTATTTGGAAAATCTTGTAAAGGAAACCATCTTGGTCCACGAATTATTCTTAGTGTATTTCGTCAATTTTATTTGTAACCTGTACATGTTTCGGACATCTCCCGGTCCATCATCAGGAGGAACAACTGTATTTATGCGACACTTGATACTTGTTATTCTGTTTAGCTGACCGTCTGGTGTTCCATCCTGTATAGGAGACCCTCAGGTAAACAGAATAACAAAAACGAAGTGTCATATAAATACAGTTATTCGTCCCGATGATGGACTTGGAGAGATCCAAAATATGTAGAGGTTATAAATAAAATTGACGAAATACACTAAAAAAATCGTGTACGAAGTTGGTTTCATTTACAAGATTATATAGAGATGATGGATCAACAGAACATATAATTTGGGAAGTGTGTTGAAGCAATATACAAATATTTTGTAGCAAACCAGTAATGCCATTTTGTGAAGAAAATAAAATGTAAATTAAATTAGAGCACCTAGATGCTTCAAACACGGTCCGGGGATCGAATTCTAGTGGGGTAGATTTTTACACACGTTGAGACCGGCTCAGGAGCCCACAGCGCCTCCTATACAATGCGTACCCAGTCTTTTTACCGGGGATAAAGCGGCCGGGAATTGGCGTTAAACTATTTCCCCTCCTAGCGCCGAGGATAAAGGAAGGATAGAGGTGCTACGAACAAATGCCGCAATATGGTTTAACAAGATGCGCAAAGTAAAACAGGTAAAACCTGTCTATGTAAACTTCAAAATCAACGGTCGGAAGCAGCAGGATAGAAAAACCACGACTCAAGCCATCAGATATAGAATCAACCAGGAAATCAAATTCTTATATCGCAAGAAGCAGCATTCTAATCAACAACTATATAATATACATCTGGAATGTGCACAGCATTATGACGTATGTGGCAGTGTGTTCGAAACATTATAGAATCAAAATTAAGTGAAGATATGAACATAATATACAGGAAGCTTAACAGTAAATAAGATTCACTAACACAACAAACAAGAAATGTAAACAAACACTAAGAAAACACACAAACAGAATGCAGTAGAGTAGTAAACCTGAAAAACATAACCATCACCAAGGAACAAATCAATATATTAAAACTGGGCCCACAGTGTGCAATAGAAAAGAACCCAAAGCTCTATATCAACGAGTTAATAATAGACACAGAAAATGCCATTGGGCACTTGCAGAGTAATATACAAAACACATTGGGATATTTAGCTACCAAAAAGATCAAACAAATAAAAGAATCCAACAGACACAACACCATGCACAAAAGGTATCAATATAATATAAATAAGATAAAGGAGATATTACTACATAATAACTTAACGAGAGCTAAAGCTGACAAAAGCAAACAATATTAATAATAGACGGAACAGTATTGAGGCAAAAAAATAGACACGTTTATACAAGAAAACAACACAATGATGCTAAATACGAATCCAACAGAATCTTATCACAGACAACTACAACAGACTATGCAAAAACGTGAAGATCTAATAGAAAAGAACAGACGTAAATATATACTAAATATAAACCCCACAGCACCAAGAATCAATGCATACATAAAAACGCACAAAGAAAATAAACCACTCAGATCTGTAATAGACAACACGCAAGCACCCTCACATAAAATAGCCAAATACTTAAATAGCAGAATAAAAGAATATATAAATCTACCTAACACACACACGGTAGAAAACTCCTAGAAATAGCACAGGAATTACACAAAATACATATCACAAAGAATCACAAAATAGTTACATTATATATCAAGGATCTATATGTTAATCTGCCAAAACAAGGAATCATTCATTCATCAATATTCTGGTTGGATAGAAACAATATAAACAAGTAGATAAAGGAACAAATAATAAAGCTTCTAAACATAATAATTGAACAGAACTACTTCCAATATAACAATCAATTTTTCAGACCAGAAAATGGTATTGCAATGGGATCACCCATATCAGGAACACTAGCGGAAATATATTTGCAACTAATAGAAGAATTATACATAAAGCACTGGATAGAATGTCTATTATAAAAGGTATGTTGATGACATACTAATAATATTTGACCAACATAGAACAAATGAAACAACAATTACTAGCGTCATGAACAATATCAATGAACAATTAGATTTCGAAGCCACAAGAGAAATAAATAAATCAATAAATTATTTGGATCTGACAATCAACAGAAACATAAATAAAATTGAACTAAACATATACAGAAAGCCCACTAGTGCAGATATCACAATTCAACACACTTCAAATCACCCACGGGACCACAAACTAGCAGCATTTACGTATTACGTAAACAGAATGATAACGTTACCCATCACAGAAAAGGCAAAAAAGCATGAATGGAAAAATATACTCAACATAGCCCAGAAAAATTGTTTCTCCTTAAATATAATCCATGGCATAAAAAAGAAAGAAATAGCCAAGCAAAAGAACAAATAGATCACAACAGAGGAAAAGCAAATAAAACACAAACAGAACAAAAACTGGATAATATTCACATAGCATAGCCCACTGGTAAGAAAGGTAAACAAATTGTCAAAAATAAGACATTAACATAGCATTCAAAGCCAGCAATACAATATATCAGCAGCTGGCACAAAAAGCAGACAATAGGAACCCAAGTGGAATATACGAAATATAATGTAACACATGCAGTAAGAATTATGTTGGACAGTCAGGTAGACCCATAACAATAAGACATAGAGAACATATAAGATACATCCAAACCAATAACCTGGCATCAGCGTACGCAACACATATACTGAATAACAGACATGAATATGGAACAGCAAACGACACTCTAAAACTAATACATCCATGCAGAAAAAGTAAGAAAATGAACCAC
>Ga0268261_10004312_pt1 | contig 10637 bp, 8 predicted proteins | sample TergutNc150P1_FD_190353 | JGI IMG/M metagenome (GOLD analysis project Ga0268261, IMG submission 190353) | Nasutitermes corniger P1 segment gut microbial community from laboratory colony in Florida, USA - Nc150 P1 (SPAdes) (version 2) | ecosystem: Host-associated > Arthropoda: Insects > Digestive...
ATATATATATATATGACATTAGTAGCCTAAAGGTTAATAATTTAACCCTTATCCTGCTAACGTGGAGAAAATGGTGAGCTCCTAATAATGCCAGCAAATAGCAGATGGGATTTAATTTGGGGTTTAAAGGGTTAAACTGCTAGAAAATAGGGGACTTATTTTTTCCCTTGTGACAAAAATTAATTGAAATTCCTAAGTTCTAATTAGGGTTAAAAACTGACAGTCAAAACACAAATTCTGTACTAGTTGTGTTTTGACTGTCAATTTTTGACCCTAATTATATATTTCAAACACAATGGGGATGAACCACCTCAAGATTCCTAAGTTCTGTTCATTTATAGGTAAAATTTCATTCCCTCCCATCATCACTGTTATGATTCCACTCATGCCATCTAGAATTAATTGAAATCAGATTAATCTAAATTTTCAAATGACACACAAAGGAAAACAGACCTGAGACTTTGAACTAGGAATGTCAGAATCCTGTATAGGTGAGGTTAATTGAAATCCATTATAAGAGAATTAGCAAAGTATATGTTATGACATAGTGGAAGTTTAGGTCGGATGGGACAAGAATGGCACTGAACTTATTTCTAAGGACAACAAGAGTCATCAATTAGGAACAGGATTTTTCATATGTATGGGAATAATATCAGCAGTTCACAGGAGGGTTTATGTCTGTAATACTAAGAGATCACTGGTGTGATATTATTCTGAATGCAAATGCCCCAGCAGTGGATAAAATTAATTTTACCAAGGACAATTCCTGTGAGGAAATAAAGCAGATATATTTATCATTCCCCTAAAAGTATGATGTGAAAATTCTGTTAGGAGCTTTTAAGTGCAAAGTTAGGGGTAGAAGATGTTTAAAACCCAAGAACTGGGAATTGGATTTTATATGAATCTAGTAATGATAATAGTGTTACAGTAGTAGACTGTGCCACATCCCATAATCTAGTTTTAAAGGGCATAATGTTCCTACATTGACTGAATAAGTATAGTTTATTTCCCCACATTGAAACATTCAGAAATACATTGGACTTATCCTAATGGGAAGAGACACAATCAAATTGAGCAAATCTTGATTGGTTGGGGATGGCATTGAAGTGTGTGTATGTCTGATCTTTCAGACAGGCTAACTGCAGTACTTATCACTATATACTGGATGCAGAAGTTGGAGAGATACTGTTAGTAAGTAAACAAGCAGTGTAGAAGTTTGGTGCAGAGAGATTATATCTGAAGACACCAAATAATGTGGCAGTTAAAGAAGAGCATCGGGTTAAAATCTCACACAGGTTTGCAGCTTGGAAGAACATCAGTGGTAGTAAGGTTTGGGAAAGTGCTGGAGAGAAAAATGCCACAGTTCCAACTAAAGAGAGTGTAGGCTATTACAAATGGAAGCAGCATAAACCATGGTTTGATGAATGATGTTCAAATTTGTAGAAGAAATGAAGCAACCTAAATTGCAGTGGTTACCAGATATGAGAAAAATTAATGGTGGTGATAAGCTGAACAGTGTAAGATGTGAAACTAGTGGACATTTGTGGGGGGGGGGGAGCAACGTTTCAAAGCTAAAATAAATTACCTTTAAACTAACAATAAGAACAAAAATATTAGAGACTTAAAGAGGCATAAATTAATTTAAACAGTATCACCAACTTAGAACTGACTTTGTAAGGCATGAGAATGGTGATCTGTTTACAGATTCCTACAGTATTTTGAATAGGTGGAAGAATCAGTTGTTATTGAATGTCCATAGGGTTAATGATATTAGGCAGACTTAAATACATACACCTGAACCACTAGTACATGAGCCTAGTGTCCTGGATGTTGGTAATAACTTTGAAAAGTTGGAAAGACAACAAATTACCAGGTATTGTGCAAATTTTGGCAGATCCAATTAGGAGGTAAAACATTACATTTTGGGATCCCTAATGTATGAATTATATTGGAAATAAGGTAGAATTGCATCAAGAATGGAAGGAATCTGTTATTTTACTGCTGTATGGCACAGGTGATAAAAATGATTTTAATGGGCAAGTTTTCAGGCTTCTGTCATTATGTGGTTGAGATCTGGGTAATGTTTACCATCATTCAGTTGAACTTATTTTGTCTTGCCATTGTTATATACTCATATAAACAAAGATTGAAATACACAAGAACTATAATTTTGCGTGTGGTTGATATAAATGTGAAATGTGGCCTGTTGCATTAAACAAAGAACATAGGCTGAAAGATTTTGACAACTGGGTGTAGAGGAAGGTATGTCAAGCCTAAGAGGGAAAAAAGTAACACAAGGATGGATAAAAGTGCAAATGAGCAGTTTCATAATTTGTACTTCTTGCCAAATATTTTTTGGGTGATCAAGTCCAGAAGGATGAGATGGGCAGAGCATGTAGCATGCATACCAGGGAAGAAAAATGCATAGTTTTCTAGTGGGAAATCCTGAAGGAGAGGGACTGCTTGGAAGACCTAGGTATAGATGGGTGTGTAATGTTGAAGTGGATATTCAGAACATGGGAGGGCAGGGCATGGACTGGATATGCTGGATTCATTGTGGGTACAAGTGGTGGGCTGTTGCAAATACAGTAATGTACCTTTGTGTTCCATAAAATGCAGGGACTGTCTTGACTGACTGAGGGCCTTTAGCATCTCAAGAGTGACTGTACTCCATGGTGTTAATTTACAAACTGTCAGCACTAACAAATGCACAGAACAAACAGCATGAAAGTGCTTGGAGTTCTGGGTGCATAAATAGCAGTTTGCAGAATATATCATATGAAACATGGTAAGGATTTGTTATTCTTTTGTGTGGCATTCAGCCATATTTTAACTCAGGTGTCATGATATTAATATTCAGAAAGTGCTATTTTGGGCAGTACACAATAGTGACTGCCAGTGTAACAGAATAAACATGTGTTCTTAGAAACTGCATGGCCCCAAAGATGAAGGCAAACATTCCTTCAGGAGGTCAGTAACTATTACAGATCAACATGGCATAACATCACAAAAGAATTGAATCTTCAGAACAAAACATCTGTTCACCAAATGGAGCCATGCTGAAACCAGTGTTTTTGTGATCTGATGGTAATGAATAAGCCATTATATAGATAAATCATGTATTGTTATTTTGATAGTGATATGCCAGTTTTATAGAGTGTGAATATTAAATTGTTAAAGCTTTCTTCAGTTTTGTGATTACATTGTATAATAGCTGTAGCCTTTGGCCTGTTCTTTGTCGATAGTAATTTTTGTGATCTGTTGCACGCTGGGAGAAAGTTTAAGCTTGTCATGATCTTGTAAGTTGAGCTTGGCTGTTTGAAATTGCAGATGGAGGGTAGTGAATTGTAATACAGAATTCATAAGTATGTTAGTGTAAGTGGTATTGCAATTCCAAATGATGATACTGGCTAACTGTACTAGTGAGTTACTGTTTCAGTGTTTTTTTTTGTACCTGCATATTCAAATGTAGGTTTGAAGCATTGTTTTGGTATTGTTTTATAGGATTCTCACTCTGTAGGTGTTGTTCAGAGTGTTACAGGTGTTTGTAAAATCCAGATTTTCAGCACTTGAAACTAATAATCTGTGTGAACTTTCTCACGTTATGGTACTTGCATATCCAGATTACTCTATTTGTGTTTTGTTCTGAGTCGTCATGGCTTACTTGCAATACATTTCTCTAGCCCTCATTGTTAAGCACCTGTATATTGGTAAATTGAATTATTTAAAAATAGTTTATGATCATATACCCACAATACAGTTTTTCTACATTTACACCAGCCTAAGCCATTTAGCACTTGTTTTTACATTTATTACAGATACAGTTTGGTTTTCTAAGAAACCATCATCAGTGTCAATATAGTATAACATATTCTTCTAGCATTGATCTTGTCATTTTAAATATTAAAATTTATCTGTGTTAATATTTAAAACATACAGAATTATTTAAATTTCAAACAATTTAAATACCTATTCATGCAGATATGTATGTTGGCATTTATTCTTTCTTTCAGTCGTAGCTTTTTGGAAAACTTTTCCCTCCACATTTTTTGAGCAGTGACACCTTCCACACCAGATTTCTTGTAAATAATTCAGGTTTTATTAACCCTCTTGTATTTCTCTCAATTGTATCAGGAAGGGAACAATTTACTACCCCCTGAACTACATTCTTTCAAACAGATGTAAAAGTTAAAACATTTATATGACATACAATAGACGAGTGTTGGGCACTGGTCTGTAAAAAAATTAATTGATAAGAGTGTATGCTGGGTTGGTCCTGAAAGCATTGGACATAGATCATTGCTTATGTTTTATTATGTCGTACCATAACTGTCAATAAAAATGGTGCTGTTAATAATTGTTTAGAAAAATAGGCTATGATACTTTGTAGTGGAATAATAAATTATTAAGGTACTAAATGCTACATGCAGTGTGTCAAATTGGCCTATATCATTTTCTGATTTGGAAATTATAAACCATGCTGATGTCTGGCCAGCTTAGAAAATTCTATCCCTGCCTAAGTTCAGCACATAGATCTCTCTGTAAAAGTATGAGCTGCTTAGGTGTATGCCACTTATACAAAGTTACATTAGAGAGAAAAAAACACATCGTCAGTTAGTGTAGTTGACTGTATGGATTTCATTCTTTATGAAATTGTGATTTCTTACAGCATCAAACAGTTGTACTCCTTCAAGAAAACGGCTGTGTTTGTGAAATAATAATGCTTCCACAAGTAAACTGTTTTGAGTGCAGCATACTTTGATGGAAGTTCCATTAGTTTCATATAATGTTTAAGCTGCATCCTTATGATAATGCAAATATAATAAACATTTCATTTTTCATTATGGGAAATGATAAAATAAAATGGGTTTCTGCAGAGATACTTTTTCTTTAAGAAATATTTTTAAGTACGAGTGTGTGCTTGTACTGAGATTACATGTCTTAAAGTAAATTTGGTTTTGCAGTTGTAAATGATGCTAGTGATGTGTATTTCATAACTTCCAAGTAACTTCTTAAACTTTTTGAACTTAATTTTCCATACATTTGTTGTAGACAGATCACTAAAAAAATGAAATCTTGCGTTGAAAAATGGTATTGTATCCAAAGGAACTGGTAATATACTTGGCTGAATAAAATGACAGTGTGATTGATGTGCATACAGTAGTGCAGTTCATTGCTACGTGAGGGATGTGAGAGGAGGTGACATAAATTTGATATTGATTAGTACATATCAAGATACTGAGAGAAAAGCTTATTTCATCTTGCCACTACTGGCATCATTGGTACATAGTTCCATCATGTTCCTGTAAGCAATGAAGTCCTAATAATTCCCTCCAAACAAATGTTGAAGAGTAGTGATATTTTCAGTCACATTTGTTATGCTGGATGGGCACTTAGATTATTTGAAAACTTGTAAACTGTTGTATTATTTTGTTACAGATTAGATACAAATGAAAGAGTTATTCTCTGCTTTCCCATTGTGTTGTTGGTGAAAGTAACAATGTGTTTGTTAGAATCTCAGTTGCCTTGTCATTAAAATATGTGTTCATATGGAGTCGTGTTTGTATTTGGTAGTTTACTCATGGACACTACTGTTATATTATTTATATTGATTTTTTAGTTTGCAACTTGTATGTTGTTATTACTGATTGTAGAAATTAAAAATATGTTCGGTTGCTTCCACTGACATGACGTTCAATACCAACTTTCATGAAAGTCACCTGGTTCAAAAATTGAAAGGATCGAGACACTGAGAGGAAGATACGCACGACAGCAGTGAGATCTTATAAACTTTCTTCCTTACATTAAGGAAGTAATGGTGACTAAAAATGGAATGGCTGCACAATGGACCCAGTGCAGTAAAGAATGTAACCTTCTTTGAGTTAATGGTGTGGTCAGAAATGCATTGTTAAATAAATACTGAATCAACTGAAATGTGCAATTAACATTTTGATTTGATCAAAATCAGCATCTTTTGTGACTCTGGTGAGGCAAGTTTACACCTTTTACTCATTATTTCTTTGTCTCGCATGTATAAATTCAGATATGTTTGCATGGGTTCCTAGAGAAGATGAATATCTGAGAAACAAAATTAGCCATAATACATATCAGAGATGGTTTTTTGGGTTGGGTTATATGTACTGAGAAGTTCTTCAGTTTTATAATTTTATATGTTGGGGTAAGCATGTACATGTTAATTGTCTAACCTCTTATTTGTGGATTCCTTGCCAGCTACATATAACAGTATAGTCTTTGCATGGGGCCAAATGGGAAAAGACTAGACATTTACAGTAGTGGGAGAGAAATCAAATTGTGTGTTAATTCTATTTGGTAGTGTATGTTTATATTGATCCTCTGTCTGTGTATCTATCTATCTATGTCTGCCTCTCCATCTGTCCATCCATCTATGTGTATCTCCACATGTATGTCTGCATCTGTGTGTGTGTGTGTGTAATGTTCTAGTTACAAACCTAATGATGGCTTGTTCAAGCCACAACATGTATCCCATTTTACCTTGTATTATGAGTTGTAAAGGAGTACTTGAAAAAAGAAATATATCTGTAATTCTGTTTCGTTTTAAATGAGAATTTATTGTTGCATTAGAATATGTCAGCAGCAGTTCCACTAACACTGCCATATCTAGTCTCACTTGCCTCAGTCGGTTCTGACGCCTCTGGTGAGATATGTCTTTTCCGTTTTTAAAACTGAATCTGTAAATAAATGCACAATTTTCAAATAAGTAATGCAAATTAATGATTAATCAGGTACTCGCAATGGTAGATGGGATGGCTACCAAGCCTCTTATTAAGAATATTTCCTCTGCCTGGAATCAAACTCCGGATCTCTGGCCCATATCTATGGCACTATACCGACTGTTATTCCAGCTTCCAGTGAGAATAAGCAATTAAATGTAACAGTCTAGTACTTGTTGATAAATATTGTGCAGACCCCAGACGAGTTATAACCTACATGTGTGTGTGCGTGCGTGTTTTTGGAGATATTGATACTGCAATATTATTAAAATCGCAAATGTATTTTTAACGGAAGTGACTTCTCCTTTAAAAGAAAATATTGGTAATTTTAAGAACTACCACACGTATTCACAGTGTATGGGGTCATTAACATACAATCGGTTGTTTTAATTATGTCAGCAAGTGCAATGTTTGTAAGATGTTACGTGATATAGTTTGCCTTTTCTACAGTATCATATGAAATCGTGAATCCATCTGGGTACTTGTTCTGTTCAATTGGTTTCGAAGCGCTCATTGTGGCGTGTGTCAGCAAACTTACATTTGATTCGTTGCGTTTCATTTTCTTACGATTCGCTGCTGATTTTGCCGGCACAATGGCTGTCAACCAGTGACATTGCCGTGCTGTCAACTGTAGGCAGTGTGGTAACGTTCGACGCCCGTGCCAAGCACGGAGTGCAGGTGCACGTATTGGAGTCGTCGATCGATGGTGTTGGTGGAGAGAAGACGTTTCTTTGGAGCTCAAAAGAGGAATTGCGACTCTTAAGTCGTGTGGCTTACTGTTGTTCTGTTCCTTGTGATACTGACCGTAATGAATGAAATTTTAAATAGGTAAGGTGTACGCCATTAAGGCGCATAGGGGAGTAGAGGTATAGCTCCATTCGTTCATATAACCTCGGCTCTAGTTGGAGGTGTGTGGTCAATTTCAGGCCCGGCCGCATTGTCGAGACGGAGGGAAGCTGGTACAAATTGCCGGGGCCCGAATATGATTATATATATATATATATATATATTTCTCGGTAGTGTCATTTGTCGATTATACAACTTAACCGTTTCAGACCAAGCCCATGTCACTCTGCAAGTGAGAGTTAGTGTAAAGATTTTTAGCTGAATTGCCCTTTCTGAGGGGCCTGAAATTTTTTTTTTGATTGGGGTCCATACGCACTCTCGGCTGCCCTGCCGCTTGACCCAAAGGGAAGGGCTCCCTTATCCATTGACTAGGGGGCTATGTGAGTCTGAGAACATATGTGGGCATTTTGGGGAAAGTAAATTTTTTTGCTGTTGCTGGCATTTGAACACCAGATTGTCCAGCCTGTAGCCAAGTCACTGTACTGACAGTGCTCTCCCAGCTCCTGGAATGAAACATGATAGTACACATTTTATTATTATGCCATAATTAAAAAATTGTTTTCATCTACCTGCCATTAATCATATAATTTTCTTTTGGTTGTTAAATCCTTTTTTTTTTTGCTGTCTAGAATTTCTCTAAGAATAAACCAATGAGACATTGGAATGGAAATGTGTAAAGTAAGTTACTTTTAAAGTATCTGTTGTTATGAGTGGCATGACTGATATTATAGCCAGGTATGTGAACTTGAGATTGATGATAATATATTTAATATGTTTTTTCTCACTCATTATGTTTGCAGGCCATGCAATTTATTTTTAAGTACCTCACTAATTGTTTTATTATGCTAACCTGTATTTATGGACTTTGTTTCTTTAAAATTTAATCTCAGTTTGCTTTAAACCATTTGTTCAACCCTGCAGAGGCATCATTAATACAAGTTGGAAGCGGTCATATTTGAAGAAAAGTATGGAACCCTGAGAGATTCAATGTTTTATTATGCCTCAGATTAGGTGGACAGTTACAGGTTGAATTTGGAGACTTAATATCTACTCTTTGTTTTCTGGCATTAAGGTACAGTTCAAACCATTGATCAGCTCTGTCTTGAATTAAAATAAAATTAGTTTTGATATTAATATGTCATGTTCCACACAGAAGTTTCAGCAAGGCCACAGATTAACCCCCAAGATGGGGTTTATTGGGGTACATAAGATTTCATCTGTGGAATTATACAGGGCTTTATCTTTTGATAGGCCTTTTCTAGATCCAAACTGTTCTTCTGTGAATATGTTGTTGTCATTTAAGAAATCAGTTTTCCTTCAGTATGTGCCCTCAAAGATTTAATAAATGTTGTCAGTTATGAAACTGACATGTAGTTAGATATGCAAGGTTTTCCACACATTTTATATAGGGGTTATACTTTTGAATATGTGCATCTTTATGGGAAGGTTCTTTCCTTGTTTGTTTGACTACAGAGATGGTGTAGGTGGATGGTTATGTTATCTGCACTGGTTTTGAATAATTTTGTTGATGCTCCATCATATGAACACAAATATTTCCAATTCAGAGAATTATTTAATTTTCTGATTTAATTAATTGTTGTAGGCCAAAGATTTCTGGTTACAGAGGTCCTAGGGTTTGTTGCTTTCTTTGTCAGGCTAGGAATATTATTCAGTGTTTCTGTAGTTTTTAGTGAGTGAGTATTGAATGAGTTTTCTGTAAGTTTATGATTGTTTGTAATGTTATATTTATATTTAAACTGCTTTTACTTTGTCTTTAGCCTCTAATATCTGTTTGTTACAGTGCCTATGTTTAGCCTCATTAATGACTTACATTGACATGTGGTAGTAACTTGTGAAGGTCTGTTACTTGGTTGTGGTATTTCAGCTATTCATATGCAGTTCATGTTCATGCTTGGAAGATATTTTGATCCCTTTAGTTATCCATTCTTTCATTTCATGTTCTCTCCTCTCCTCTTATCACCACCCACTTCCCATTCTTATTCACAATTTCATTATTGTTATTTTCTTCATATTGCCAGGAAAATAATTGGATTGAAGAGCAAGTCAAAATAGGAAATGGAGAATATGCAGTGAGTAACATTATGATTTGTCCAGCTCAGTATTGCTAGAGTTGTTGCATTTTGGAGATTGTTGGACAGGAAACAAGAAATACATACTGATTTTGGATGGGGGGAAAACCTCTTGGTAAAAGACTGTTTAGAGGGTCATATCATATTTATTTTCATTCCGTGAATCCGTACAGGATTACAAAAATCCATATGGATATGGAAGAAGTCAAATTTACTTAAATCTAAAAGTGAAGTCAATATAAAATTGTACAACAATTTTAGTTACTAGGTCTAGTAAATTGAGGTTTTAACATAACTTATATTAGTATAACAAGTAATAACATTACAGCACCAATTTAAAAAATACAGTACTTATGGCCAAGAAAATAGTTTACAACATCACTGGATAACAGACAAACATTGGTACATTGTGAATATAGTATTGTATCAAGACAGAACTTTAAAACATAAAAGAATAGCTGAACTATAGTAAGTAATTTAAATCCTGTTACAGCTAAAATATTCATCCAAAGTATAAAATGAATGAAAGTACAAGAAATTTTTCAAGGCATGTTTAAATTGATTTCTATTGTGGGACAAGTGTCATTCCATGCCAGATCATCAGACATGTGGTACCGGGTGAAGTTTTGAGTGTGATGATCATGTGTACCATATCTTACAAAATTTTACTCCTTCGTAGTTCAGTATGTACAGTAGGGGAGCAAATTTTTCAGTTATGACATAACATTTTATCATAGCATAATTTTTGGCATCTCTGGATTGTGAAGAGTCTAATGGCTTTGAAATGTAGGCTTGATGGGCTGCTGCTTCCATTAACCCTTTAAAGCCCGAATTAAATCCCATCTGCTATTTGCTGGCATTATTAGGAGCTCACCATTTTCTCCACGTTAGCAGGATAAGGGTTAAATCACTAACCTTTAGGCGACTAATGTCATATATATATGGAGCA
>Ga0268261_10004313_pt1 | contig 10637 bp, 10 predicted proteins | sample TergutNc150P1_FD_190353 | JGI IMG/M metagenome (GOLD analysis project Ga0268261, IMG submission 190353) | Nasutitermes corniger P1 segment gut microbial community from laboratory colony in Florida, USA - Nc150 P1 (SPAdes) (version 2) | ecosystem: Host-associated > Arthropoda: Insects >...
AGGGTTGCTCTCCACCTACAGCCTATCTGCGGTATTTGTTCTCGAAACATGACTCGAGCCTAGTGACGGTGCTCGTCATTTTGGTTCATTCATTAGTATATAACTAAGCCCTGTTAGGCATGACGATAAACATTGTCAGGAGAACGTTGTGGATCTGAAAAGCTGCATACTGGGCTAGTTCTTAGTAGTTCCTACTTTCGTTGCAAGGCAGTTCCTAGTACGCCTAGACAACAGAGCTCCTAGCGGCGAAAGTTGGAACTACTTGTTGAGAAGGCTGTCCTGTAATGTTGAAGACCTTACCCCTTCCTGCGCCATTTAGGGATCTCATTCTTACCACAATTAAATGACTAGGGGCGAGGGACCCAATTAGCTTACGTGTATTTAAATCATGGGTTGCAACAAACCACATAAAAAGAGTAATGATTTTCGCCCACCAGAGTACCTGTGCTGCATTTTATTTCGTATTATGTATTGCTCCTTCTGAAAAAATCGTGTATAAGAGCTCGATCTATATCCATATTTGCAGATATTGAACACCAATTACTACCTAAGCCAAAGGAATGAAACGCTTTATGACGTTCGACAAGTAGCTTAATAGTGTCGATACGTGTGCCAAATCAAATCATTGGTACTTTCGTGCTCAACCTCCTGCTGATCTATGCTCAATAATACTGAAGCCACCATTCGGACGAAAAGATCAAATTCGTATATTTCTTCTCGAAAAGTCATGAAATTCGTATACTTACGTAAGAATAGCTACTTAACTGTGTTGAATACGGGCTACAAACTTGACTTACTCCAACCGAAACAAGAACTGTTTTGACACTTAACATACAGCCGATCAGAGACAAGTAATGCCTGGTAAATTCCACTTGAAGTAATGAAATATGTGTATTTACATCCGACATACGTTTTATCTGTACTGATTATAGGGCTAAACTTAACTTGCACAATACTCTGCATTTTGTGAATTTGCACTCGACCTACATCCTACCTGTACACTCTCTCGACGCAAGACATGACTCGCGCTAAGTGATGAAATACGTGCATAGCGTGTCAACATATGGGTACATTCATTAAGGCACTTCGGGATGAAGAAAAGCCCAGCAGGAAAGGTAATGGATATGACACGCTGCAGCCAGGGCAAGTTCTTAGTAGTTCCCACTTTTGACACCAGGCTCCTCCACATATACAAAGACGCCAGAGATCCTAGCGGCGAAAAATGGAACTATTTGTCGAGAAGACTGTCCTGAAATTTTTCATAAACGACCGTTTTCACGCCATTTAGGTATTTGTTTCTTGTTCTCGGCACCTGTATTTTTACAAAATATTGTGTTTCGTGTCTGAGTGCTCGACCTAGAGCCTATCCCTGCCATGTATGCGCTTGGATCATGACTCGGGCCAAGTGATGAAATTCGTTTATATGCGAACAACACGCAGCGTATCTAACTGAATAAGGGACTAAAACTATAATTGAACCTACTGTAACAACAGGTATTTATTCTTTTTTCTTTATATCTTATTTGTGCTGAACATGATTGCGAAGCATTTGACGCTACTAGTGATGAAAAACGTTTAATGGCATTCTATCTAAATCCAGACTTTATAAACGTTAGGCCAAAAACATGACTTTCGACAAGTGAAAAAATTCGTATAATTACGAAAGCCTTGCGTCTTAACTGTACTGAAAATGAGCTACAAACATGACTTTCTCCAATGGACGGAAGTCCTGCCATAAAGCATCTATCTGTGACGAAGAAGGCATGGAAAAATCTCACACAAATTGACGAAAATTGTGTATTGGCGTTTGGCATACTACTTATCTGTTCTGATTATAGGTCTAAACATAACTTGCACATAATTCTGAAATTCGGAGGTTTGCTCGCCACCTACAGCCTATCTGTGCGGTATTTGTTCTCGAAATATGACTCGCGCTAAGTGACGGTCCTCGTCATTTCGGTTCATTCATTAGTATATAACTAAGCCCTGTTAGGCATGACGAAAAGCCTAGTCAGAAGAACGTTGTGGATCTGACATCCTGCATACTGGGCTAGTTCTTAGTAGTTCCAACTTTCGTTGCCTCGCAGTTTCTAGTACGCCTAGACGACAGAGCTCCTAGCGGCGAAAGTTGGAATACTTGTTGAGAAGCCTGTCCTGTAATTTTGAAGACCTTATCCCTTCCGCGCCATTTAGGGATCTGATACTTGCCACAAATCTATGACTAGGGGCGATGGACCCAGTTAGCTTACGTGTATTTAAAACATGGGTTGCAACAAACCACATAAAAAGAGTAATGATTTTCGCCCACCAGAGTACCTGTGCTGCATTTAATTTCGTATTATGAATTGCTCCTACTGGAAAAATCGTGTATAAGAGCTCGACCTATATCCATATTTGTAGAAATTGAACACCAATTATTACCTAAGCCAACTGAATAAAACGATTTATGACGTTTGACAATTAGCTTAATAGTGTCGATACGTGTGCCAAATCAAATCATTGGTACATTCGTGCCCAACCTCCAGCTGATCTATGCTCAATAATACTGAAGCCACCATTCGCACGAAAAGATCAAATTCGTATATTTTTTCTCGAAAAGTCATGAAATTCGTACACTTACCTAAGAATAGCTACTTAACTGTGCTAAATATGTGCTACAAACTTGACTTACTTAAACCGAAACAAGAATTGTTTTGACACTTAACATACAGCCGATCTGAGACAAGTAATGCCTGGTAAATTCCACTTGAAGTAATGGAATTTGTTTTTACATCCGACATACATCTTATCTGTACTGATTATCGTGCTAAACTTAACTTGCACAATACTCTGCATTTTGCGAATTTGAACTCGACCTACATCCTATCTGTAAACTCTCTGAACGCAAGACATGTCTCGCGCTAAGTGATGAAGTGCGTGCATAGCGTCTCAACATTTGGGTACATTCATTAAGGCAGTTCGGGATGAAGAATAGCCCAGCAGGAAAGGTTATGGATTTGACACGCTGCAGCCTGGGAAAGTTCTTAGTAGTTCCCACTTTAGTCACCAGGCGCCTCCACATATGCAAAGACGCCAGAGATCCTAGCGGCGAAAGAGGGAACTATTTGTCGAGAAGTCTGTCCTTCAATTTAGCATAAATGACCGCTTTCACGTTATTTAGGTATCTGTTTCTTGTTCTCCGCACCTGTAATTTTACGAACTATTGTGTTTCGTGTCTGAGTGCTCGACCTAGAGCCTATCTCTGCCATGTATGCGCTTGGATCATGACTCGGGCCAAGTGATAAAATTCGTTTATATGCGTACAACACGCAGCGTATCTAACTGAATAAGGGACTAAAACTTTAATTGAACCTACTGTAGCAACAGTTATTTATTCTTTTGTCTTTATATCTTATATGTGATGAATATGATTGCGAAGCATTTGACGCTACTAGTGATGAAATACGTTTAATGGCATTCTGTCTAAATCCAGAACTTATAAACGTTAGTCTAAAAACATGACTTTCGACAAGTGATGAAATTCGTATAATTACGAAAGTCTTGAGACTTAACTGTACTGAAAATGAGCTACAAACATGACTTTCTCCAGTGCACGGAAGTCCTGCCATAAAGCATCTATCTGTGACGAAGAAGGCATGGAAAAATCTCACACTAAGTGATGAAAATTGTGTATTGGCAATTGACATACTTCTTATCTGATCTGATTATAGGTCTAAACATAACTTGTACATAATTCTGAAATTCGAGTGTTTGCTCGCGAACTACAGCCTATCTGTGCAGTATTTTGTATCGAAACATCACTGGCGCAAATTGATGAGGCTCTACATTTCAATTCATTCATGAGTATATTACTAAACCCAGTTTGGCATAATGAAAAGGCTAGTCAGGAGAAGGTTGTGGATCTGACAAGCTGCATCCTGGGCTAGTTCTTAGTAGTTACCTTTTTCGTTGCCAGGCACTTCCATGTAAGCCTAGACACCAGAGCTCCTAGCGGCGAAAGTTGGAACTATTTGTTGTGAATGCTGTCCTGAAATGTTGAAGACCTTAACCCTTCCGCGCCATTTAGGGATCTGATTCTTGCCACAAATCTATGACAAGGGGCGCCGGAACCAATTAGCTTACGTGTATTTAAAGCATGGGTTGCAACAAACCACATAAAAAAGTGTAATGATTTTCTCCCTGTATGAATTGCTCCTAATGAGAAATTCGTGTATAAGATCTCGACCTATATCCATCTTTGCAGAAATTGAACACCAATTATTACCTTAGCCAACTGAATAAAACCCTTTATGAAGTTCGACAAGTAGCTTAAGAGTGTCGACACATGTGCCAAATCAAATCTTTGGTACTTTCGTGCCCAACCTCCAGCTTATCCATGCTCAATAAAGATTGAAGCCACTATTCGCACGAAAAGATCAAATTCGTATATTTCTTCACGAAAAGTCATTAAATTCGTATACTTACGAAAGAATAGCAACATAACTGTGTTAAATATGGGCTACAAACTTGACTTACTCCAACCGAAAAAAGAAGTGTTTTGACACTTCACATACAGCCGATCAGAGACAAGTAATGCCTGGAAAATTCCACTCGAAGTATGAAATTTGTGAATTTACATCCGTCATAAGTCTTATCTGTACTGATTATAGGTCTAATCATAACTGCACAAAATTATGCATTTAGTTAATTTGCACTCGACCTACATTCTATCTGTACACTCTCTCAACGCAATACATGACTCGCGCTAAGCGATGATATACATGCATAGCGTCTCAACATTTGGGTACATTCATTAAGGCAGTTCGGGATGAAGAAAAGCCCAGTCAGGTAAGGATATGGATATGACACGCTGCAGCCTGGGCATTTTCTTCGTAGTTCCCACTTTCGTCTCCAGGCGCCTCCACATATGCAAAGCCGTCAGAGATCCTAGCGGCGAAAGATGGAACTATTTGTCGAAAAGGCTGTCCTGCAATTTCGCATAAATGACCGCTTTCACGCCATGTAGGTATCTGTTTCTGGATCTCCGAACCTTTATTTGTACAAACTATTGTGTTTCGTGTCTGTGTGCACGATCTACAGCCTGTCTCTGCAAAGTATGCGCCTGGATACTCGGGCCAAGTGATGAAATTCGTTTATATGCGAACAACATGCAGCGTATCTATACTGAATATGGGACTAAAACTTGAATTGAACCTACTGAAGCAACAGGAATTTCTTCTTTTGTCCTTATATCTTATATGTGCTGAATATGAGATCGAAGCATTTGACGCTACAAGTGATGAAATACGTTTAATGGCGTTCTATATAAATCCAGACTTTATAGACGTTAGTCTAAAAACATGACTTTCGACAAGTGAAGAAATTCATATAATTACGAAAGCCTAGTGTCCTAACTGTACTCAACATGAGCTACAAACATGACTTTCTCCAATGGATGGAAGTCCTGCCATAACGCATCTATCTGTGGCGAAGGAGACATGGAAAAATTTCACACAAAGTGACGAAAATTTTGTATTGGCGTTTGACATACTTATTATCTGTTCTGATTATAGGTCTAAACATAACTTGCACATAATTCTGAAATGCGGATGTTTGCTCGCCACCTACAGCCTATCTGTGCGGTATTTGTTCTCGAAATATGACTCGCGCTAAGTGACGGTGCTCGTCATTTCGGTTCATTCATTAGTATATAACTAAGCCCTGTTAGGCATGACGAAAAGCCTAGTCAGAAGAACGTTGTGGATCTGACAAGCTGCATACTGGGCTAGTTCTTAGTAGTTCCGAATTTCGTTGCAAGGCAGTTCCTAGTACTCCTAGACAACAGAGCTCCTAGCGACGAAAGTTGGAACTTCTTGTTGAGAAGGCTGTCCTGTAATGTTGAAGAACTTACCCCTTCTGCGCAATTTAGAGATCTGATTCTTGCCACAAATCTATGACTAGGTGCGAGGGACCCAATTAGCTTACGTGTATTTAAATCAAGGGTTGCAACAAACCACATAAAAAGAGTAATGATTTTCGCCCACCAGAGTACTTGTGCTGCATTTAATTTCATATTATGAATTGCTCCTACTGAAAAAATCTTGTATAAGGGCTCGACCTATATTCATATTTGCGGAAATTGAACACCAATTACTACCTAAGTCAACTGAATAAAACGCTTTATGACGTTCGACAAGTAGCTTAATAGTGTCGATACGTGTGCCAAATCAAATCATTGGTACTTTCGTACTCACCCTCCACCTGATCTATGCTCAATAATACTGAAGCCACCATTCGCACGAAAAGTTCAAATTCGTATATTCCTTCTCGAAAAGTCATGAAATTCGTATACTTACGTAAGAATAGCTACTTAACTGGGCTACAAACTTGACTTACTCCAACCCAAACAAGCATTGTTTTGACACTTCACATACAGCAAATCAGAAACAAGTAATGCCTGGTAAACTCCACTTGAACTAATGAAATTTGTGTATTCACATCCTACATACGTCTTATCTGTACTCACTATACGGCTAAAGTTAACTTGCACAATACTCTACATTTTGTGAATTTGCACTCGACCTACAGTAGCTCGCGTATAAGAGCTCGAACTATATCCATATTTGCAGAAATTGAACACCAATTATTACCTAAGCCAACTGAATAAAACGCTTTATGAATTTCGACAAGTAGCTTAATTGTGTCGATACATGTGCCAAATCAAATCATTGGTAATTTCGTGCTCAACCTCCTTCCTATTTATGCTCAATAAAGACTGAAGCCACCATTCGCACGAAAAGATCAAATTCGTATATTTAAAGCATGGGTTGCAACAATCCAAATAAAAAGAGTAATAATTTTCGCCCACCACAATACCTGTGCTGCATTTAATTTCGTAGTATGAATTGCTCCTACTGAGAAATTCGTGTATAAGAGCTCGACCTATAACCATAATTGCAGAAATTGAACACCAATTATTACCTAAGCCAACTGAATAAAACGCTTTATGACCTTCGACATGTAGCTAAATAGTATCGATACATGTGCCAAATCAAATCGTGTTCAACCTCCATCTGATCTATGCTTAATAAGTACTTAAGCCACCTTCGCACGAAACTATCAAATTCGTATATTTCTTCTCGAAAAGTCTTGAAATTCGTATACTTAAGTAAGAATAGCTACTTAACTGTGCTGAATATGGGCTACAAACTTGACCTACTCCAACCGAAACAAGAATTGTTTTGACACTTCACATACAGCCGATCAGAGACAAGTAATGCCTTGTAAATTCCACCTGAAGTAATGAAATTTGTTTATTTACATCCGTCATAGTCTTATCTGTACTGATTATAGGGCTAAACTTAACTTGCACAATACTCTGCATTTTGTGAATTTGCACTCGATCTACATCCTATCTGTACACTCTCGCAACACAAGACATGACTCGCTCTAAGTGATGAAATACATGCATAGCGTCTCAACATTTGGGCACATTTATTAAGGCAGTTCGGGATGAAGAAAAGCCCAGCAGGAAAGGTTATGGATATGACACGCTGCAGCCTGGGCAAGTTCGTAGTAGCTCGCACTTTTGTCACCAGGCGCCTTCACATATGCAAAGACCACAGAGATCCTAGCGGCGAAAGATTTATCGAGAAGGCTGACTGCAATTTAGCATAAATGACCGCTTTCACGCTATTTTGGTATCTGTTTCTTGTACTCCGCATCTTTTTACAAACTATTGCGTTTCGTCTCTGAGTGCTCGACTTAGAACCTATATCTGCCATGTATGCGCTTGGATAATGACTCGGGCCAAGTGATGAAATTCGTTTATATGGGAACAACAAACAGCGTATGTATACTGAATAAGGGACTAAAACTGTAATTGAACCTACTGAAGCAACAGGTATTTATTCTTTTGTGTTTATATCTTATATGTGCTGAATATGATTGCGAAGCATTTGAAGCTACAAGTGATGAAATTGGTTTAATGGCATTCTATCTAAATCCAGACTTTATAAACGTTAGTTTAAAAACATTACTTTCGACAAGAGTTGAAATTCTTATAATTATGAAATTCTTGTGTCTTAACTGTACTGAAAATGAGCTACAAACATGACTTTATCCAATGGACGGAAGTCCTGCCATAACGCATCTATCTGTGACGAAGAAGGCATGGAAAAATCTCGCACTAAGTGACGAAAATTGTGTATTGCCGTTTGACATACTCCTTATCAGTTCTGATTATAAGTCTAAACATAATTTGCACATAATTCTGAAATTCGAGACCTGCATCCTGGGCTAGTTCATAGTAGTAACCACTTTCGTTGCCAGGCACTTCCAAGTAAGCCCTGACGCCAGAGTTCCTATCGGCGAAATTTGGAACTATTTGTTGAGAAGTCTGTCCTGTAATGTTGAAGACCTTACCCCTACCGCGCCATTTAGGGATCTGGTTCTTGCCACAAATCTACGACAAGGGGCGGCGGACCCAATTAGCTTACGTGTGTTTAAAGCATGGGTTGCAACAAACCACATAAAAAGAGTAAAGTTTTTCGCCCAGCACGAGTACCTGTGCTGCATTTAATTTTGTAGTATGAATTGCAGCTACTGAGAAATTCGTGTATAAGATCTCGTCCTATATCCATCTTTGCAGAAATTGAACACCAATTATTACCTTAGACAACTGAATAAAACGCTTTATGATTTTCGACAAGTAGCTTAATAGTGTCGATACTTGTGCCACATCAAATCATTGGTACTTTCGTGCTCAACCTCCAGCTTATAAATGCGCAATAAGGACTGAAGCCACCATTCGCACGAAAAGATCGAATTCGTATATTTCTTCTCGAAAAGTCATGAAATTGTTATACTTACAAAAGAATAGCAACTAAACTGTGCTGAATATGGGTTACAAACTTGATTTACTCCAACCGAACGAGAAGTGTTTTGACACTTCACATACAGCCGATCAGAGACAAGTAATGCCTGGAAAATTCCACTTGAAGTAATGAAATTTGTGAATTTACAACCGACATACCTCTTATCTGCACTGATTATAGGTCTAAACATAACTTGCACAAAATTCTGCATTTTGTGAATTTGCACTCGACCTACATTCTATCTGTACACTCTCTCAAAGCAAAACATGACTAGCGCTAAGTGATGAAATACATGCATAGCGTCTCAACATTTGGGTACATTCATGAAGGCAGTTCATGATGAAGAAAAGCCCAGTCAGGAAAGGTTATGGATATGACACGCTGCAGCCTGGGCAAGTTCTCAGTAGTTCCCAGTTTCGTCACCAGGCGCCTCCACATATGCAAAGCCGTCAGAGATACTAGCGGCGAAAGATGGAACCATTTGTCGAGAAGGATGTCCTGTAATTTTGTATAAATAACCGCTTTCACGCCAATTAGGTATCTGTTTCTGGATCTCCGAACCTATATTTTTACAAACTATTGTGTTTCGTGTCTAAGTGCACGACCTAAAGCCTGTCTGTCATGTATGCGCTTGGATCATGACTCGGGACAAGTGATGAAATTCGTTTATATGCGTACAACACGCAGCGTATCTAACTGAATAAGGGACTAAAACTATAATTGAACCTACTGTAACAACAGGTATTTATTTATAAACTTTTGTCTAAAAATATCACTTTCGACAAGAGTTGATATTCGTATAATTACGAAAGACTTGTGTCTTAACTGTACTGAAAATGAGCTACAAACACGACTTTCTCCAATGGAAGAAATTCCTGCCATAACGCATCTATCTGTGACGAAGAAGGCATGGAAAAATCTCACACTAAGTGACGAAAAATGTTTATTGGCTTTTGACATACTTCTTATCTGTTCTGATTATAGGTCTAAACATAACTTGAACATAATTGTGAAATTCGGGAGTTTGCTCGCCAACTACAGCCTATCTGTGCAGTATATGGTCTCGAAACATGACTTGCGCAAAGTGATGGGGCTCGACATTTTCATTCATTCATTAGTATATAACTAAGCCCAGTTAGGCATAACGAAAAGCCTAGTCAGGAGAACGTTGTGGATCTGACAAGCTGCATCCTGGGCTAGTTCTTAGTAGTTACCACTTTCGTTGCCAGGCACTTACAAATAAGCCTTGACGCCACAGCTCCTAGCGGCGAAAGTTGGAAGTATTTGTTGAGAAATCTGTCCTGTAATGTTGAAGACCTTACCCCTTCCGCGCCATTTAGGGATCTGATTCTTGCCAGAAATCTATGACAAGGGGCGACGGAAGCAATTAGCTTACGTGTAGTTAAAGCATGAGTTGCATCAATCCACATAAAAAGGGTAATGATTTTCGACCAACAGAGTACCTGTGCATCATTTAATTTCGTAGTATGAATTGTTCCTACTGAGAAAATCGTGTATAAGAGCTCGACCTATAACCATATTTGCAGAAATTGAAAACCAATTATTACCTAAGCCAACTGAATAAAATGCTTTATGACGTTCGGCATGTAGCTTAACCCTTGAAAGCCCGAATTAAATCCCATCTGCTATTTGCTTGCATTATTAGGAGCTCACCATTTTCTCCACGTTAGCAGGATAAGGGTTAAATTATTAACCTTTAGGCTACTAATGTCATATGTATATGGAGCACCCATTCTTGATGTTTCTAGATCACACACAACG
>Ga0268261_10004314_pt1 | contig 10636 bp, 5 predicted proteins | sample TergutNc150P1_FD_190353 | JGI IMG/M metagenome (GOLD analysis project Ga0268261, IMG submission 190353) | Nasutitermes corniger P1 segment gut microbial community from laboratory colony in Florida, USA - Nc150 P1 (SPAdes) (version 2) | ecosystem: Host-associated > Arthropoda: Insects > Digestive...
TTGTAGATATTTCAAAAACCTTTTCTTTCCCCAGTTCCTGAAGGTATTCCACTTGTTCAGTTTGGATGTTGTTTCTTATAAAAATACATGATCCTCCTGCTTTACTGTGCTTTCTACTAAAATTGCTGGCCAATTTAAAATCATCTATATTTAAAACATTCATTTGTACTTCTGGCAACCAGTGTTCCATAAAACATAAAAATCTACATTTATATTTTCTGTAGCCAGCATTATTATTATATCCAGTATTTTGTTGTTTAAACTTTGGACATTATGATGTAATAATCTAATATCATACTCTTTATAAAATTCACCTATATTTGTTATGCTTATTCCTTCATTCCTTCCTTCTGAGTTGCACTTTTGTATGTTTTCTAGGTCCACAAAAACTCTGTGTTTTTTAAAGCTATCTGTTTTCTTTGTCTTTTGGGGTGATCTGACAAGATAGTTGTCTCCACCGAGTGTTTATCAAACTGTGGAATACTGGCTACGGGTCCATGAACTGTTGTTTGCTGGTCCATGAGTTTTTAGAAAAAAATTATTTATTTTCATAATATGATTTTCAACATTGAGAAAATATTAAATTTTTGTTATATGTCATGTCTATGGGTATGTGCTGTTTGTGATGTAGTGAAATTTGTTGATGAATAAGTAAATCAGGGTACGAGTCCACAGTGATTTATAAACACACACACCACTATTATGCAGTACCAGAAGTATGAGAAACAATGCTGTAGATCATCCTTGTCCATTTTCTTGTCACTCTGGTCGGGTACCCAGTGTGATTTTATGGCTTTTTGTACTTCACATGTGTGGATTTCACTTACTTTTTTGAATTAACCATTGGTTTAGACGAATTGTGCAACAAGTTGATTCGAATGATGTACACGGTCTGCGACTGTTTTAAATAAGCCTGTGTGTGTTGATATAGAGGGGGCATAAGAATTACAGTTGTTACTTTTGTAAAAGAGGATTTAATGGAGAAGATTGTTGAGCAATTAAGTAGCAAACTAGAATGACCGCTCCAAGTAATAGTTGCCTACGTAGAGCCTAATAAAGTAGCCATTGTTATTTGAATGTGCGTAGTCTTAACTGCGGATAAAAGACGCAACGAATTCCGACCTGCAGGCATCATATCCCACATCCTGCACTCGATGTTATGCCCCGGTGAGCTCAGCTAGGGAATTATTCTCCTCCTAGGATTGGTGGCAGTAAATCTACCAGGAACCTTCAAACCAGGGTTACACTACCAAAATTAAGTAGGACTAACCAACTAGCCACTACACATATAATGTTGCCTGGTTTAGGACATCAAGTTGTCTGGTAGATGGTTATCAGTGCTTCAGAAGACCATACTGCCTTGATCTTTAGTAGGCCACCTGATGTGGAGGTAGTATGTTTTTGCAGAACTGTACCCACCCACCAGATTAGGTAGTGTGATAATGCAGGACACAATTTCAGTGCCTTTTTGGATTGAATGTGAGGCAATGCAACAGATGGGGCTGGTAAAAAAAAATAAATAATTCTGCAATATGACCACATTGTTGGTAATCAGTGTGAATCTAAAGGAATCAGATTTCTTCTGGTCATTAACACAACTATAATTCTGTAAATGCTGCAGTTTTCTGACATGCTTTGCCTGTGCTGCTGGCCATCTGCAAGTCAGTAACTTAATAACCTCTAAAGAAAATAAGGCCTCATAACCCTTATGCTGCAGTATTCTATTCACATGATGGTTTATCATTAAGATTTTGTTTCATAATTTACTTTAAAGGAATTGTTTCTATTTTGGACTTGTAGAATTAAGTTTGATCAACAGTTCATTTAAAGTGTTGTCTGTGTGTTGGACCTCTAAAATTAAAGGTATTTGTACAAGTGCAACACTTACACAGTAATAACCATAACAATTTCTGTACAAATAAATGGAAATCATATTCTCTGTACATAATAGTGCAGTGAAAATGGAATGAGATCTCAGGTAACATGAAGTACAAGTATATATTTCAAATTGTAGCTCAAATTCCTCTTAAGCCTTCACATGATGCCATGTGCTCTCGATTGTGTTGCCACCCTAATCAGACTGTGAAAGTAGTAATTAAAGAGGAGAGAACAATCAGTGGCTGTATACTGTAAGATCAGCGTTGATGACAAAATTGGTGATTAGTAAGGGGGGAGACTACTAGAGCCACGTTTCGCAACCTGCAACATCGTTGGCCACACGCCTGGAGCAGAGCCCCTTGACATTAACAAGTATACAGTTGCACAGTACTAATCACATGTGGATAACCTTATTCCTCCGAATACATCACAAATTTTCCGCTCTTTCACTAGTATTAAATGTCATCAGAATCACTCAAAGCAGATTTGTTTAACACTAAATCACTCGTATCATATCCGTCGCATCACTAAAGTCTTTAGTTTCACACAACGAAGCACACGTGGCGAAACTACTTCTTTGTTTAAATTCCTTTGTTCTACAAATGTGCGGTGGTCAACCGGATAAATATATCAAAGTGTGTGAATTGCACATAATCACGACGTACTGTAAAAATTAAAAGATGTACTGAAGCGAATGGTTCAAACCTGGCGGCCATCTTGCATAATTAAATATTAAGTACTGCAGACTGCGGTACAAATCACCTGGAACATAAAATTAGTCCATTAAAAACTTCAAATCATTGGAGCCAACACGGAATTAGAATGACAGCAAACAGTTCATTACTTGCCCGTTGCCAGGAAGCAAAGTGTTACCATCATCCTTTCCTCCATTGACATTGCGTTTCTCATTGCCGTATCCTGCTTGCCAATCACAGGGTCCAGCATGTTCACAAGGCTCTGAACTTCCACAGCTGACATTCTTGTAAAATTTCTAAACTTCTGAGCATCCTCAAGCTGCACTTTACTTACCAGCTGTATGTATGCTCCAGCTGGTAACTCCTTTTTACCCAGTCCTTAACCCAGTAGTAGCAGATGATAGCAATAAAACGCTGTAGAAGGAATTCTAAGTCGGTATTGCAACGGTAGCAAATGATGGCAATAAAATGCTGCTGAATGTATGTTCAGTCGGTATTGCACTGTCCATGTTTTCCAAAATTATTTAATCTCTACGCATTGACAAAATATAGTAAATACTGTTATTCCGGATACCTTTATTGGCAGTTTCACGACACCATTGTACTTTGACACTGACGGACACTGCTCTCAGGCAACAGATAGGATGCTTAACGGACCATTACAGTAACAAGGAAACAGCACATACATGAACGTATATCAAAGGGTTGGTAATTCCCAAGCTTTCATAACAGAAGACAAACTTTAAGTAATGTGCCAAAAAAATGCAAGCAATATAAATAGTATTTATTCACTGTCAAGGAAAACACGGATCAGACATATGAGGACTGTTCTTCTAGGATATGAAACTGAAGCAGCGCAATTACGTCATCAACACTGATCTTACAGTATACAGCCACTGATTTCTCTCTCCTCTTTAATCGCGAACTTTTTCTAAGAAACGCACTGAAGGTATTCGGTTTATACAAGAAATGTTTACGTCAGCAACACTGAGCTTACATGGAGCAGCCACTAATTGGTCTTTCTATATCACGTGGTTTTAGTTCTCTGTAAGATACGAACTGAACGATAGGCAGGAGACTCGCCGGACCACGTTCTCCCAATTGTTCATTACGCTTGACGTGGATACAGTGCAGTGTTTTGGTGGTATCCAAAGACTTGAAGAAAAAAATCGAAGGGATTTCCTCAAAAAGCTCAAGTTCTGGAAGATCGCGCAGTCTTACGAGGAAGGATTTTCAAGATGGAGCATGCAAGAAGTAAGTTGTCTTTACTCCTTTCATTGTGTTTTGTATAGAGCAGTATTTTGTCGTACGTAACTATGAATTATAAATTATTGTAGATAAAGGTTTTGGCTTACTTTTGAATATGTAATTAGATGCAATATTAAAACAAGGTATGCAGAAAAACTTGCTCTACTGTTCGGTCAACGGTGGCATGTAATAACGACTGTAATACACATTTTTATCATTATGTGTGAATAGTTACAACGCAAGAGATGAAATAACATTCTCTGTTCGTTATCATAAGGAACAGCTGCAGTTGAATATGTCTGGGTATGATGCCGAATCGATGGCACAAGATGGCCGCTAACCAACACGTGTCTCACTGCAGTCGTGGCGGCGAACGATTTAAGACGGACAAAGGTTAGATTGGTTTCATGCTATTTGCATATTTGAAAAGATAAGGACGGGTAAAGGTTAGATTGGTTTTATGCTATTTGTATGTTTTTAATTATATAGGACGGACAAAGATTAGATTGGTTTCACGTTATTTGTACGAGTATAATTGCAATTCATTACTCACTTCCTTTTTGTTTCATCGCGTTTTCATTCTTACACACATGTATTTCCTTCACTTTTTTTCTCTGCGTTTCTAAAGCATTACCCACACTGCAACACACTTCCTGCACCGGTCACCTAGCCATTGTTTGTGCCGAACACTGCCGTTTCTTATTGCGTGCCTCCTTTTACGCGAAATAATGGTACAAAGCATCAAAGAAGTCGTGAACGAGTACGTCCAACGCCTGAAGGGGATGCCGTTTTTGCCGAAGTCTTCGTATGGGCGTTAGATGCTGCGGGAAGACGGTGGTCCAAACAAGATTTTTCTCACTTTCCTTTTCTGTGATGAGGCCATGGCTATACAGTTTCTAAAGGAAGTGAGCTTGCTTCGGAGTAAGGTGCAGTGCAACACCTGTGGTCGATATATGACGTGGTGCGCATATACTAGTTCTACTGAGGGATTTCGTTGGCGATGTCGAAGGAAGGTTGCTGGGGCTAAGTGTTCGGAGGCCAGGTAAATCAAGCACGGCTCTTGGTTCCAGCAGAGTAATCTCACTTTCCAGGAAATTCTATTCCTTACTTACGACATCGTGCGCCGCGAACCTGCCCACCAAATCCAAAAGGAACATTGTTTCGGTACACTACCGTCATGGACTGGGGCATGTTCTGCAAAGATGGCATGCTGGTATTCATGGAGGGCTGCTCTGAAAAGATCGGTGGTCCTAACAAGACCGTCGAAACTGACGAGAGCAAATTCGGTCGGCGTAAGTACCATAGGGGACACCCTATCAGGGTTCAGTGGGTGTTTGGCGGTGTTGAGCGAGGGTCCGGCAGAACATTTCTTGTTCCTTTTCCGGACAGAACCGCTGACACATTGACGGCCACTATACACGCCTGGATCGAACCCGGCACTACGGTCGTCAGTGACTGGTGGGGTGCGTACCGCTATCTCGACTCTCAGGGTTTCACGAACCGCACCGTCAACCGCAGCATCCACTCCGTCGATCCTGACACCGGGGACCACACAAACATCATGGAGTCCACGTGGCGCAGCGTCAAGGTTTTCCTGGTCCAGTACAACAGGGGCGAGGACTACCATTACCACCTTGCGCATTATATGTTTGCGGCGAGATGCAAGGCCCTTGGTGTACCTCCATTCCTTCCAATCCTTCACCTCGTCGCCAACACCGACTCGACCACGCATGATGTGCCTCGCGCCTCTGACCGCGCCACGTGATCACCCGCCTGTGATCCGCGCCATTCTTCGGCATCCGTGCTTCGAGTAAGCGCGCGCAACTGTCGTCTGCTATTTCGTCGACTCTTGCGCTGGCGGCCGTCTTGTGCCCGCGATGCGGCAATTCAGCTAGACATCTTTGGTGAACTTTATTCTCTCATTGCCTCTCTGTTGATGGATTTGGTGAAAAATCGAGACATATAGCCACCGCGCACTTAATACTAATTTTTGTCATCCGAAGTAACGTCTTATTTATCTTCTGTATAGGTTTGTTGTGGCGTTCGTTGACCTTTTTAAGGCTCTGCATGAGGAGTCCTTCCTCCATAATAAGCAGGAGTAGACACCAAAAGAAAACCAACAGTACCTTTAATCAGGTAAGTAAAAAGTTGCTTTTATGGCAGTGTGGAAGATCATTGTGTGTGTGTAGCATGCATCTGGGAGGAGGGAAGTGATTGTACACTTGTTCGAGTAATTGAGTAGCTAATATACATCGACATATTGTCATTTGTCCATGGACATCATTAATATTTGGGAGTTAGCTTGACCAAATTGTTACAGAAGCTGTTTGTGCTGTGTTTATGTTAGTGATATTTGCTTGCCCTGGTATTTAGTGGATTGTTATTTCCCTTATCAGGAAACAGGCAGAGAGGTAAGCTGTTTTTACTGGCCCATCCTTTGTATTCGTTAAATGAGTTTTTTTTTAACATTGGAAGAAGACAGTAGGACCAAAAATTAATGACACAAGTAAAAAAAGACGAAAGTAAGGTTTCTATTTTGTTGTACAAATTACTATTTTGTAATTAAATTAGTTTATTTGCATAATTAATCACACTTGTGCAGTTGAACAATGATTCTCCATAGGGTTGTTGATTGGCTAATGTTATTCTTGTAAAATGTTTGTGATTCTTTATTTCTTTCCTGTCTTTTGCTGTATTGGACTTGTCGAAATGCTATACATGTAGCAAACAGATGATAAATAAATAAATCTAAGGAAGAGATCCAGGAATTAGCAGAGGAAGTGGAGAATTAGCTTAGAAGAAGGCAGGATTTTCCCTACATGCATGGCCTGTGCGATATTATTGGTTCCTTAATCCGAGGACCACGCACATGAAAATTATTTCACTCCGTCATTTACTTCTCAGATGAATTTGAAAGCCGTTTTAATAAGAGTAATTTAAGTCCTTGAAGCTAATTGCAACAACATGACAAATGCTTGCATCTGTGACTTGATGGTTCAGTATTGCTGCTGTCCTGAGTTACAGCCATGCACATAACACTTACAAGAAATATCTTGGATTTTCATATGGCCATTAAATGTCTCGAACCTCAATAGTTAGCCGCACTATTCTTTATTACTAACACATGCATGCATGTTTGTGTACAAGAATGTGTGGTACATGTTTGTTCTATGTGCATCATCATTGAAAGTTTGTATGCAATTTATATGTATTAATGGCTGCTACTTCTGTCACAGAGCAAGAAGTCATCAAACAGAGGTCTGCAGAGAAGAAACTGGAAACTGAACCAGGTAAGAACTTCTATTATTATATTTTATAAGTCACAGACAAAACTTATCAATATTTGGGTGATTTACATGAGGGTTTATAGGTGTCTGTAATAGAAAATAACACTATTTTCCTGTCCCTGAAAATGTGCAGTTTGTATATAGTTTGAAGTACTAATAGAAAATAGATATTTTATGTTATAAACTGTTAATGTTTTTACTCAACTATGTTACAGTGTGTAACACATTTTCATTACATTACACAAATCATATGTTGTCTACAAAATAAAATGTTACTAACCAGTCTGTTGAAAAAGTTGGACCCAAAGTGTTAATTGTAACAGCTCTTCCCAAACTACATTTCTCTTATGAACTATATGGCAAGGAAGAAATGAAGCAAGGAAAGAAAGAAAGAAAGGATGGGAGAGAGAGACATCACTCTAACAGTTGAAAATGCTCATTAACTCTCATGTTCTTCCATAGGCAACTTATCAGAACTGGATATTGTACTTTCTGTTAGCTCATTTGTGTGAGATGTTGGGTTGCTGCTGGCTGAGTTGTGATGCCATATAGTATGTTGCGCAGTTACTTCATGCATTACAGTAGAACATAATCTTAATTACCCTGGAATGTGTTTGAACATATGTTTACATCTCAGGGTGGTTCTTATAACAGTTTACAGTACAGATGTTTGTTGGTTGCAGTTTAAATAATCCACTCATGTCTTATGCATTACACAGTGTTAATATTTCATCACTGCTAACTACATATCAGAATGCTTTTGGCAAAAATTAACATTGTTTCTTAAACACTATTACTGTCAAATGTAATCAGATGTTATTTGAATCTGTCTTTAGGTTGTTTTTCCAAATAATTACAAAGAAAGGTGCAGGAATATTATTAGTGCTAACTGATGAAGATTTGTTCCACAAAATGTGGAAACTGACACCAAGTTGTGTCGTGGCTGTGAGAGATTAGAAACATAAAACAACACAAGATACTTCGTATATTTTCTCTGTGGCAGTTAGGTACATGTATGCATGGACTTGTGAATATGGAAGTTCAAAATATAAACACATTGTACTGGCATTTTGTCATATTCACAGTGTAGATGTTCTTGTCACCATAAACAACATGATTTTGCTGTTAGTTTCATTGATCGTCACTGTTGACAAGTTCTGCGTTTTGTATTTGTCAGTTGTCTTTTTACATGACTGTATGTAGTATGTGTTGGCTATAATTTGAACATGTATGTATGCTGTAATACGTCCTTTATTGTAAAAATATTGTACGTAGTATATGTAGTGTAATTGTACATATTTATTCAGTTTAAACTTATGCAGATGTTTGTTTTATAGGTCGCCAAGGAGAGAGTCTTAGTAAATACACGATGATTAAACCTCTGGGAGGAGGAGCTTTTGGACAGGTTCTATTGGCAACAAGAAAATCAGCAAGAGGCCATAGCCACAACCAAGAATTCTTTGCTTTGAAGTTCGTAGCTAAATGACACCAGAAAAATGTCGAGTTAAAAGTCTTCCGTGAAGCAGTTGGCCAACCGTATCTGCTGCAGTTGGTGTCATTCGTCAAGACTAAGGTTTATAGCAGTTATTTAAATGTTAGTGTCTTTAGGCAGTCACTAATTCTGAAATTTACCGTGACCATCAATATGTAGCGATGTTCCTGCAAGTATATATCTGTGAGGTCTTATATTGGTCCCTTGTTATTACTACATTACTGGTCGTACACTAAAAGTAGAGGAACATACCATCAATCACAACTCTGTTTATATGTTTACTTAATACATTACACTACCTTGGCCATCATCAGGTATATCAAATTACAAAGTGTTTTGAGGAAGGATAATGACCACCATAAGCTTCTATGATAGAGTAAGATCTTATTCTCTACAATGTAAATAGCATATATAATGCAAAATTTCCATATTTGTGATAGAGGAATTGCAGAACTATATAAACAGCTTATACTGTAAAATTTGTGTAGCCATTACTCCCATTGAAGTTTTGTGTATAAGTTGCTTTAACTAATGGCATCTTTTACCACATATAAAATGTCTTGCAGTAAATCTGTAGACTGATTATTGTGGTTTAGTGTGTGTGTTTCTTGGATGACAATCATGCAATTAAAATTAGCGGATGTAATTTAAGTGTAAGAGTAATTATGAAGGAAAACTGTATGTATGTGCAGAAGATGTGAAGATTTTTGACAGTTGGAGATATTTGGATTTTTTACTGACCTTCATTATGGCTTGTTTATTTAGGTTCATGCATGGGATAAATTTTTATATGTGGTGATATTAATAATTTCATTTAATTGTGATTGCATCAGATTGCGTAATTGCATGGGTGCTTACATTGACAGAGCGGCTGACGCAACGTCTCTAGGTAGGAGTCACAAGACTGTAGAACAGCGGTAAGTGGTCGGATTAAACTAGTTACTTCTTTGTTCCTGTATCACGTGACTCCTGAAGTTTCGAGAAGCTTGACGCTTGGCTAAGACGCGGGCGAGTAGCGTGGCTTTAGTACAAGTGCAGACTCCGCGTCGACAAGACGTGTAATACAGTTGAGTTCATTTCGCATAAGGCGAAACAATACAGTTCAGTTCCACTGCGTACTCTGCGTCGACAAGACGTGTAATACAGTTGTCTTCAGTTCGCATAGGGCGAAAATACAGTTGACTTCAGTTCGCACAAGGCGAAATAATACAGTTCAGTTCGCATAGGGCGAAACATTACAATCAGTGCCTGTCAGCGTATCTAGGACGCGACACGAGTTTGTGTGACTAAGTTAACCCTTTGCCGTCCCTAACGCTCCAAAGTGCTCGGGATTTAAATGTCCCGTGCCGGCCTAAACGCTCTAAAGCGCTCTTGTTGACCTCTTCGCCAATGCATCGCGTTGTGTGAATAAAACAGGAGCTCTCTGTTGCCTAAAGTGATGAAATCACTTAGCAAGGGTATCTGCACGTGTATAAACATGGCCCAAGCATAAACATTGAAATAGGTCATGGAGATTCAAGTTCGAATGTTAGTCTCCTCCTGAGGGCTCAGTTGAGTTTGAAATAATGGCATCTACATCTCGTGCCTCACGTAAAAGAGTAGAAGACGTGGAAATTTTCCGAGTGTTAGAAGAAAGTACAGATAGTGATGTCACAGTATTTTCATCTGAGGAAGATGAAGATGGTAATGAACCCAACAGTGACGAAGATGGACATTTGGATGACAATTCTGAAACAAATGAAGATGGAGGCACTCGTACTAGCGGCCCAAAAACTCATCTGAAATGGACTAATACCCTAAATTTCAAGGAATTAGAAAAATATGAAAATTTATCAGGTCCTAAACATTCTTTACCAGTTGGCAAGAGTGAGAAAGATTTTTTTGAGTTATTTGTGACCCATGATTTTTAAACAAAGTTGCGGAAGAAACAAATAAATATGCAGCTTTATCACAAAGAAAAGCTGGGACAGTGGATAACAACTGGGAAGACACAAATGAAGAAGAAATTCAAGCCTATATTGGAATTCTGATTTATA
>Ga0268261_10004315_pt1 | contig 10636 bp, 9 predicted proteins | sample TergutNc150P1_FD_190353 | JGI IMG/M metagenome (GOLD analysis project Ga0268261, IMG submission 190353) | Nasutitermes corniger P1 segment gut microbial community from laboratory colony in Florida, USA - Nc150 P1 (SPAdes) (version 2) | ecosystem: Host-associated > Arthropoda: Insects > Digestive...
ATAAACTGAAAAATTGTTGCATCAGGTTGGTGATTTATTTGAATTGTACGATGATGCACGGACTTACAAACCTTAAATTTTACAATTAAATTTTAGCACACCCTGTATGTAAAATGTGAATAATACAGGAACCAAAAAGGGTAGCGTTATGAAATTAACGGCATTTTGAAGAGAAAAACGAAGAGTGTGCAGCATGTTTAAAATACTCAGTACTTATATTTGTTGAAAACATATATAAAATGCAACATTTGGAGGGTAGCAGTATGCCCGTCCTATATATAGGACGCACGGTTCTTAACCCTTATCCTGCTAACGTGGAAAATAGGGTGAGCTCCTAATAATGCAAACAAATGGCAGATGGGATTTAATTTGGTGTTTAAAGGGTTAAAGGTTAAATACAACACCACAACGTGCTACAATGAGCAACCTGATGTGTGTCACTCTCAGGCTGCAATGTGCTTCTTCCATGATAAGAATGGGGACTTTTTCACTTTTCTTAAGGTGGCAGTGCCTCATTCCTGAGGAACAGCATTTTTTATTCCCTGCTGATGGGTTGAAGTTTGAAAAGCTTCAGACTTACTGCTGCGTACTGGAAGTGTTGCATATTGTTTGTTAAGTGTTTGAATTTAACCTCAAACCATTTGTAACGATGTTGTAATGTACTGGCTTCATACTTTCAGGACTTTAATGTTGCTTGTAGATTCCAAAGATAGGAAAGTATCTTTAGAATGTAATATGCGTTATGACAAATGGAGACAAACTATAGTTAGGGTATTACAGAGGCTGGACATCACCATATTCTACCTGAAACTCATACTTGTAGTGCTGTAGGATAGTGATTAGTAGAAGAACCTGGAGCTGTAAATTTGTTTGGTAGCTTAAGTACTGGTTTATTTCCATGGAGACGCAGGTTTAGTTTCAGATCATTTTGATGTTTCATGAAGCAGCTTTCAGCTTTGTGAACAGGCACTTGTTTCTATGTGTGATAGCTTTCCTTTGCCAGTCATCAGTCTTCATAATACCAGATCTGAGGTTTCCACAGCAGTGTTGCTAACAGTTCATGTCCTCTAGTATGTCACACTGTATCATTAGTAGACAGTTCCCTACATTTCGAATGATCATAATGCCTTCATCTTCAGGGTCAAGCAGTTCAAGAAGCCTTTTTGTGGACTGCCTGATGGTGAAGATGAAGGCTGTAAGATGATTTGAACAATCACTCCCAGTAATCCCTGCATACCTTCAGTACCTGTCAGCCTCAGTAAATTGTGTGTCATGTTTACTACAGCCTGAGTTGCTTGTTGCTATTCTGCATCTGGTATGGTGACAACTTGGTTTAGTGTGAGTTTTAGTGGGCTGGAGGTTGAGGTTGTTCTTCTGTCTTTCTAGGCACAGCAGGACATGAAGAAGTGTTTTGATACTGAAAGGATTAAGTTTCAGGATATGCTTGCTGAAAATAAGCAGAGTTTTGAGGCCCTCATTGCTGGGCTGCAGGGTGAGAACAAAGCATTGTTTGAACAGAACTGTGAGTTGGAATCAAAACTGCGGTGAGTAACAAGTGAACGTCATCATTCACAGAGTGATTAATTTTAAAACAAAGGTATATCACTGTATCTGATAGTGAGTTGGTGGAGTCAAGTCCATAGTGTCAAATCCTGGTTCCTGAAGGTCCATTTTGGTGATGTCATTTTACATTCGTCTTTGTCCTCCAGGTTGTTGCTTGTAAAGAACTGCTTACCAAATTCTTCATGTATTCCTTGTTTCCCCATGTTGTAGTAACATGCACTAATCTTGGTTTATTCTGCATTTTTAGGCATACATGAAATCTTCTCTTCAATTGTAATTTGATGGTACATAAATTAGGAAATAGCACAAATATTTATTGTCTTAATGTAATGCCAGCAGTACAGTACAGACAAAATTCGGAGGACAGAGTCTCTTGAACAGTCAATACTAAAACCAGAGAATGTGTTGTTCCAGTATGAATCAAAGAAATTATTTTTTCATGAACATTTTTGTGGCACAGGCTGGCCCTTCTACTGAACTTGCAATGAAGGATCTGATGAATTGTAAGATTAAGTAATGTATGTACTTGAGGTTAGGCAACCTAGTGTTTGAGACAGTCTGCAGCTGCATCTTATCACTCAACTGTGGGATATTGTAACATATTATAGTAATATGAATTAGAATATTTATGAACTGGGACTCAATAATTCCACCTAGACAGTCAGTAAATTTCCTATGGTCAAACCCTGGTAGAGCAGCACTGTGTTTCAGCACATCTGTGGCAGTAAATTGGAATATTATACAGGCAGGTTTCTTTTTACATGATTTTGCTTTAATGCAACTTGAAAATTTACACCACATTTTGATTTTGCAGGATAATTTACTGTTGAACATGATTTGGCATAAGGAAGTGCTCACTTTCATTTCTGCTACATATAACAAAAATATTCTGTTCTTATTCAGCGAACAAGGTACCAAACTGGATGCCCTGTATAAAGAAAATGTTTCGCTGCAACGGGAGGCAGCAGCACTGCGTAGTCAGAATGCAAAGTTAGATGCTAGTTACCATGAGAAAGAGAAAAATTTAAACTGTTTAAGAACAAGACATGCAGTGCTGGAGCAGGTAGGAAACATATTTTGCACCAAATGAAAGCATGAAACTAAACTAAATGTGATGTTAAAATGCTAGCAGAAAAGCCTGATGCCAGACTTGATTCTGTACTCTTAAAATCCATGTTGATATTTTGCTGTGTGTTTTTTTTTTTGGTTTTCATTTGGTTTTCAAAGTAGTGTAGTTGGTTATTCTAGTCTTCTGTGTTACGATGCCGCATTGCTGCACAGGTTCTTCCCAGCATGCATTTTTCTTAGTGCTTCAATACAGAGAGTGTCTAAGCCCTATCTGTAGCACGTTGCGGTAGCAGTACTTACGGGTTTTTAAATTTCTCCCAAAACCACTGAAAAGTGCCTGCATTTGTGCGTTAAATAACTTTTTTTTTTTTCCTATGTTAATGAAACTTGGAAAGGTAGTTTCCTATTTACTGTGGATAATTTACATGTAATTTACATTACTTCAGTAAATTTTCTTTGTATTGTTGGCCTGGAAACGCTCATCAACCTGCAGAGCAACATTGCAGTATTTACAGTAGTATACAATCTTTCTTCTTTTGTTATGCTTGCTATAGAAAACACACCATTTTGTTGGTTTACATTTCTTTTCTGTGGCAGGTATTCTTCTTGGAAAGTGGCATTTTGTTAGCCTCTTGGTAATACCTTCACCATCATGGTGACCTGATACTCCATGCAGCACTGAATATTTCACTAACAAGCCCTCAACCAAGTCTGTCCTAAATTTTAGGTGATCAACAATTTGATTTCTTGAAAAATACACTCTCAGACTGGACTTCTGTGCAGTACCCATTAGCATGACCAGTGCCAGTACAACATATATTTCTTCTGTTGTCACAAGCTGCCACTCATTTACCCTCGACTGCTTGGAGAAAATATTGCCTCTTGAATTTTTGAAATGTTTAGCATAGTGCTTGGTCTTAGTCACAATTTTCTACAAAATGTCTATGTCAAAAAATTGTTCAAATATATCTACAACATTAGCCAGACCCTTAGCACTGTCTTGATTGCCACTAATTCCACCAGAAGTTTTTTGTTGTCTGACGTAATTGTCCACATCCTCCCTCAGAAAATTATTGCCACTCACATAAGCAATATCACCCATACTGCTGTTATCGCCAATGTACAGCAAAAAGTATCATCTTCTTGCTTACCAAAATCAGTATCACTGCTTTCATCTGTGTCCAAAAATTTACTGTCATCAGAATCTAAAAGTTTATATATCATTTCGTTGCTATCTAACAAGTTTGCAGTGTCACTCCCTTTTTGCTACATGAGGCCCTGCAAAGTAGAATACTGTACTTCACTGTAGTGCAGTGCACTGCAGATAGCAATAAACATGTCTGTTCAGTGTGTTATAACCAGCAAGTACTGTCCGATCATAAGACAGTAGTACTTATTATGTGTCGTGTGCACCTTACAGAACTCTTGTATATGAGGACAGGCTTAAATGCCAAGTGTATCTCATGCTGACTGGAGTTTTTATAGCTTAGCCTGGACATTTAAATTTTTGAAATTCAGCATTTTAGAAAGAAATTGTGTAAACTGGAGTTGGTCCAAATAAACACTAATTTGTAATGAATTAATACTTTTGGATGCATACTAATGTGTGATCATTCAGTTTGTATCAGACTTCTTTATATCGCTTGTTTACACATTGCCTTCTGTTTTTCTGATCCTGCATTCTGTCTTGAAAGAGATTTGTTCTGTTGCATTCAAAATGTGCCAGGTAATTATGACAAGGTCTGTACTCCTGCTCCTACAATTTGGGCCCTGAGAGACAGACTTTCTGTTGCATTATGAATCAGGAAAACGACAATTTTGGCCTTCACCAATTCTGTGAAGGCTAGCTTCTTAGTGTTTTTACCTATTTTGTTAGTCATATTAAAAGTGCCTACATGCACGCATGCACACACACACACACACACACGCACACATTTCAGAAGATGCGGCTTAGCATTCAAAATGACAGATATTTAGAGACTAGCCTGTGTTAGCATTGGCAGGTAAAACTGTCAAAGACACGAAGTCAAATCTGATCATGGAAAATAAACTGACCCCTATATTAGTGATCTGTATATTAGTGTTATGCATTTCCTGTAAGAGATCACAGCACAGCAGTTGGCTGTCTAGAATGGACACACGTGGATTTCAGAATAACTCTTAGCAAAAATCGGTGTTGCATAGTAATTCAATAATGGTGACAGCACAGAAGTATTTACTTACGCATGAGGACCATTTCAGTACCTACAAAACACTGCAAAGATCAGTATGCTGTTTCCAAAACCATTCATGTTATGTGTGAGTGAAGACAGCACTGTGAATGGCAACTATACTTGTTGCTATGTGGCATATGATGTGTGTGGCACAACTAGTTTAAATGGGTTAAGGGTATGTGGTCCAAGAAGAATGTTAATACAGGTTAAATGGCAGGGATGTACAGGCAATATCTTATTAGGTTTTGCCAGCTGGAGAGGTTAGCGAGCTGTTCAGGAGGTTTTGGAGGGGCCTAAGTTTAACAGCTGGGACCCTGGAAAGGAGCATAATTGGAAGCACTTTGGAGGGCTGATCACTGACCACTGATAAGCTGGTGGGTGGTGGGTTTAGAAAAATTGGAATTGACAAAAAGATGAGGAGCAAGAGGATGTGATATGGTAAATAGAAAGGAACGAACTGCCACAAGAAGCACAGCGATGCTTTGGGCAGAAACCTCTCATCAGTTTAACTGTGATTCAAGTCAAAAAGTCACTTAATGTTGCATTTCTGTCCAACAGATACAGCCTTGTCACAAAGCAGGCAGTACATGTTGTAGCCCCCTTTGGTATATAACAGCAACTCCATGTCCATATCATTTGCTGATGACATTAGTGTCATAATTTCAAGCAGAAATTTTGAAGATTTGTGTTCATTGTCAAACTTAGTTCTCTTACATACAATGAAATGGTTTTCTGCTAATAAGTTAGTCCTAAATATAGATGAAATATAATGAAATTTGTAACAAATAATTCATCACTTTCTACATTACGTGTTCGTTGTGAAGCAAAGTATATAGAGAAGATGGTAAATACAAAATTTCTTTGTTTACAAATTGATAACCACCTAAATAGGAAGAGCCATATTGAACACTGATTTCTAAGTTAGGTGGATCATGCTATGTCATTAGGTTGATGAGCCAAATCAGTAACATTAACATTCTGAAATAAATTTACTGAGCATACTTCTGGTCTGTTATACAATATGGAAAAATTTTTCGGGGGTGACTCTTCCAGCAATACGAATAAATTCATTTTACAAAAGAAAATTTTCAGAATTATGGCTGGTGCACGAACCAGAACTTCATGTATAAGTCTGTTTTAAGCAATTGGAAATTCTGCATGTTCCATGCCAATGTATATTTTCATTAATGAACTTGATTTCAATAATCAAGAAAATTCTCAAACAAATTTATCCATACATACTATTTATACAAGGAATAAGCACCATCTTCATAGACCAAATGCCAGCCTATACTGTTTAAAAACACATTTTATGTTGGCATCAAAATTTTCAACAGAGTACCACATAGTTTGATGATGCTTAACAATGAAAAGGCACAATTTAAAGTAGCACTAAGAAAATACTTAAATACGCACTCCTTTTACTCTGTAGATGACTTTTTGTATGAAAAAATTATCTATAATACTGTTGTATAAAATGTCTGTAGTATTTTACAATGTGATAATTGTGTATACAGTATTTGTGTATTTATGAATTGTTCCACATACGATTGTCTTGGTGACACATGTACAGATCTGTGGTATGTGTGTACGTATGTATGTAACCATTTGCCCATTTTCAATTTACACGTTAAGCTTTTAAGCAACAGGAAGACACCAGCTGTACTGACATCATCTTGGTTTTCCTCATTCTGTCCACTCAAATGCCAGAATATTATCTTGATTTGGCCATAAATTTTTCCATCCAATTCTTTTCCAGTTCAGCATTCACCAGTCATTCTACCATTACACACTATCCTTGGGTAGTCTGAGATAACTGTATTTAAAGACCAGAATTGTATCCTAATTTGTTCTCTAAAAAATGGGGATTTGCCTTATAATTGCACACAAATTTAAACATGCTGGGTATAGATATTTTCCTGAAGATTGTGAAGGATGGCTGTCAAGTATGCAGGGTTGCTATATATTGAGGTGAATACAGATCTTAGTTAGCAGAAAGTTGTGTTTGAATGGGCTTTGATATGTATGCAAAGGAGTCAAGCATAGCAGAGTTAAAGCTGTAAACTTGTAAGTTAGCAGTAAAGTATGGCACTTGGGTTGAATCTGACCAAGCAACTGGCTGTGCTGGCTGAGGATTTATTGTGGTTTTCCTCAGCCCTAGGTAAATACTAGGTCATTATCCTCCAGTAGGCAGCCGGGGCATGACGCTGACCCCTCACCCCCTTCTAGTGCCATGATCATGAAAGAGTAGGGCAATACCTCTACTCCCCCTATGTGCCGTATGGCCTGTACAGAGCGTCAGTGCCTGTACAAGGGTGCACTTTACCTTTACCTTTATCCTCCAGTAGACTGTGACTGCTTTTTACACTTTTCATTTCACCATTTCTAATCATTGTTTGTGTAGTCTGCATTTAATACAACATTACTGAATAATGTACAACTTTAACTACATTCTAAATTTTTTGTATTGTAATTTATACTATATGTAACTGAATATAACATTGTAGGATTAACTGTAGAGTTAGTATCAAAATACTGAAACAGAGCAAGTGTGACATGTGACTGCAGTTCACTCATATATTTGCAGGAACAGAAAGATAAAGATGCCCTCTTGAAACAGCAGCAGGAATTACTTCGTGTGGCCCAGGAGCAGAAGGTGAGTAAAGGTTTGTTTCCCACAACAGTTATGTGGTGTTTGTTGTGGACGAAGTGGCACTAGGACAGTATTTTCGTGGACCGAGATAGCGTAGTTGGTATAGCAACTTGCTATGGGCTGGACAGTCTGGGGATCAAATCCCAGTGGGGACAAGATTTTCTGCCCCTGTCCAGAGCAGCCCTGGTGCCCACCCAGCCTCCTGTACAATGGGTACCGGGTCTTTCCCGGGGGTAGAACGGCTGGGGTGTGGCCTTGACCACCCACCCCCATCTAGCGCCGAGGTTAAAGAAAGAGTAGAGCTATACCTCTACTCCCCCTCTGGGCCTTCGTGGCCTGTTCCAGGGTGAACTTTACCTTTTTACCTTTACCTTTAGGACAATTTTTTCTCCTAGTACTCTCCCCCCACTCATTCCAACAGTGTTCCAGATTAATTCCTTTGTCATTTGGGGCTGGCCTGTTAGTGGCCACAGCACCAAGGCAGTTAAGTCTCACCTCACACAAAGAATAAAAACAAAAAGGTTTGTTTGCAAAGCAAACCAGTTGGATAGATTGACAAATGTGTGACTTCTGATTTGGGTACTTGCATACTGAAGTTTCATGGAAGATTCTACATTTGTATTTCCCAGACTGTTGTTCACAGAATTGTGGAATTCATTGACATATTTTCAGGGATACTGGGATACATTTCAATAATGGCACATCTCATTTTTATTGCAGTTAAAAATGAATTTTTATTAAAGTCGTGAATTATCTGGAACATGATTTTTTCCTTTAATAGGAGTTGTAACCATTTACTTCAGTTCTGAAGTTAGTTCTGTTAGTTGGCATAGAAGTGATTGGAATTGTATATTGTAAGATTGTGTGCCACTTTATGGCAACATCTTCTGGGTGTGGAGTTTGAGGTGAAAGTTCTATGCCATGGCTGAATTATGAGGAATGGATGTCTTGTACATGAAAATTGATTCTGGAACATTGATATTCTTGTTACAATGTTAACACATTCTATTCACATTACTGAAATTAAATTACAAAGCTCGCTGGTACATGTGACGTGTTTTGGTCACAACTGTGATCACTAGCCCTGTTACATCACCAAGCACATGTGTTGATGTGTACTGTAACTTTATTTGTTTATGAATATGTGGGTTTTTTAATTGTAAAAGTTCATCTTTTAAGTATGCAGAATCCAGTGAAGTGCTCAGCATGCCTGCTCTGTTTTTGGGATGTCTTGACTATCATAGGTGAGGTTCTGCAAGATTTTCCCAGTGACTTCAAGCCATACTGTGCTAGTTCAGCAGAAAAGGCCATAACCACTTCCACATCCTTCCCAATTAATTAAGTGTGAGACAAACTGTAAAGTGGTGATATATAATAAGTGGGCTTTCATAACTCTTTGGAACCAGAATTAAGTGCCCCATATTCTTTGCAAAAGACTGAGGTTTTGAATGTCTGCTTATTGCTTTGCTTGTTTGTGGCTACTGACATTTGTCAATGTTCAGTCTTCTCACCATCACATTGTGCAATAACTTTAGTCGTCTTTCAGCACCAAAGGATTAAATATTTTAAAATGTTGTCGTGTCACAGCAGTACAAACATGCAGCATCAAACAGTCTCTGTTACAGCAGCATCTTGGTGTGCTGGGATATGTTCCTGCAGTCACTGTGACTCCTCTCCAGTCTCATTAAATATGTCAAACACAGCAGAAAGCTCTACTTTGATAAGTACAGTTGATTTTCTTTCCAAAATGAGCCATACATATTTACTCTAATGAGGAAGTATCGTAAAGAGTGGCGCAGAGCTGAGAAACACATTTTGATATGCAGTAATTTGTTCTATAGCTGGAGAACATTGTAATGAAACACACCAGCATTATGTGCACAGAATACTGTTTTATTGTTTATGGTGGTAACATCATGGTGGTGGCCTCCTTGAAATACAGTGCTGTGTCTTAGGCGATCAACAAAATTATCAGCAACTCAGTGCAACAAATTGTGGTCTTGATTGATGAGAGCAATTTCGTATTGAATTGCACGTTCCATTTCCTGTGCTGTTTCATATTGAATTGCACGTTCCATTTCCTGTGCTGTTTCATATTGAATTGCACGTTCCATTTCCTGTGCTGTTTCATATTGAACTGCACGTTCCATTTCCTGTGCTGTTTCATATTGGATTGCACGTTCCATTTCCTGTGCTGTTTCATATTGAATTGCACGTTCCATTTCCTGTGCTGTTTTATATTGAATTGCATGTTTCATTTCCTGTGCTGTGTGGTTGTCAGTTCTGTATACTCGTTCATTCAGATATCCCCACAGTAAGAAGTCTAGTATCATTATGTCCAGCGAACTTGCTAGCCGTGGGATGTCTCTAAAACCTATAATAACCTTATGGAAGAGATTGCAGACTGTGTTGATACTGCGTCTAGTAGTGCGTACTGTTGCTCCATTTTGTTGGAAATAAAGGTTTTTGGGGTCAGCACCAATTGCTTCCAAATGTGGAAGCAAGAAGTTTTGCAGCATGGCTACACAGTGCTCAGCAATAACTGTAATGCTTTCACCGTTATCATTATCAAAGAAAAATGGTCCAACAATCCCAAAAGTTTCTACTATGCAGCATATTGACACTTTTTGAATGCAGTGGTTGTTCTTGCACTTCTCTAGGTTCACTGGTGCACAGTAATGCATGAAAATGGGCTTCATCACCCATTAAAATAAGGATCGAAACATTCCGGTCTTCATTCGTAACGCTCAGTGTGGTGTTACAAAATTCTGACATACTTTATCATGAGGGAGAAGCTTTGGGTTTGTCTGTGTCTTGTGGGGGTGCAAACTGATATCTTGCAGGTTTCATCCCAAACTTTTTCAGCTTGTGCCCAGGATGTGTGAATGTTGCTGAGCTGAGCAAATTGGACAGTGCTGAAATGATACACCTGCTCTGTGAACATTTTCTTCAGTACCCACGTTACTTGGAGCACCATGAGTACTGTCGCTGACACTGCCAGTGTCTTTTAACTTATGTATCCATAGCAAAATCCTGATGCATGAAGGAATTGCACCCAAGCCTATTAACCCTTAGGCTACTAATGTCATATATATATATATATATATATATATATATATATATATATATATATATATAT
>Ga0268261_10004316_pt1 | contig 10636 bp, 11 predicted proteins | sample TergutNc150P1_FD_190353 | JGI IMG/M metagenome (GOLD analysis project Ga0268261, IMG submission 190353) | Nasutitermes corniger P1 segment gut microbial community from laboratory colony in Florida, USA - Nc150 P1 (SPAdes) (version 2) | ecosystem: Host-associated > Arthropoda: Insects >...
CTTAGTGTAGATTGCCCCCAGTGTGGGGGATGGGGAAGCTAAAGAATGAGTTCAGTTTAGGTTTGTCCCAAGATAGGTGGGTTTGCGGTCGATAGGTTAGGTATCGGTAGGTGTGAGGGTGGTCCAGGTGTTCCGATGATGCTCAGGGGTCCAAAACTGCAAAAAAGGGCAAGTGACGCCCAGGGGCCCAAAATGGTGGGTTCCCAAAATTGCCCCCCTTTCTTTTTGGGGTCACTTGCCCATGGGCCCAAAATGGGGGTGCAAAAAGCACACCCCCATGTGGGCCCTTTAGGGGTCAGTTGCCCATAGTTTGATTTTGGGCTCCTCAGGGTGAGTGGGGTTGTGGGATAGGGAAGGGAGGGTGCCCCGCCGTATGTATTTAGGGCGGGGGTATCAAAGGCCCACCGTATGTATTTTTGGGAAGGCCTCTCCCAAAAGAAGAGGGTCGACCTGCGTGCGCACCAGTCTAGCCGTTGCGCGACCGGCATGGATGCCCTTTGTTGTCTGTTTATATAGGTATGTGAGAGAAGTGGAAGGGAGAAGGGGGAGGGTGGCGGTAGCGCCATCTAGTAGGAAAAGATGGGAGTTAGATGTATGCCATCTGTGGTGTTTGTCATGGAACTAAATAATATAGAGTATATCCGTGGTTGTAGGCGTGGGCTGCATGCTCTGACCGTTGCCAGAGGTGTCGTCATAGAGAGAACTCTGACATCATAAAGTATATATGGAAATGTGACATGCCAAGATGGCTGCTGTAGTTTCCATATGTTATTGATTGCGGATTGGTTGGTGGGTGGAGTGTGAGTGGTATTTTAACGTAATGGTAGCCATGATTAAGGAATGTTATCGGGTAGTGGACTTGTTGACTGGTTACAAATCTCAGAATTGGCTGCCTCTCGCGGTTGAAGTAGCACGTAGGTTCTAAGAATTGGCCGACTGTTAGTTGTTAATGGAGCGTGGCAGAAACCTGAGGTGTACAAAGTGTGAAATGAATACGAGTGAATATGTAGTATATGGTCAAATATTTGTTTTTATTAACATGATGTTAAAATAGTTCTCTAAGTAATAGTTGTAATTTGGCGTTGATCATTAGTAGTAAAGATCTATCTTGGGGTGGACCAAAACCGAACTTGTTCTTAAGCTTCATGGTGTAGGGGTGACGGTGGAGGTCGGACTCCACCCCTGTGTTGGGGATCGGTTCCACCTAGTGTAGATGATGTGTATGACTCGCGAGTCATAGGTTGGGTCTCCTTAGTGTAGATTTCCCCCAGTGTGGGGAATGGGGAACCTAAAGAACGAGTTCAGTTTAGGTTTCCCTCAAGATAGGTGGGTTTGCTGGCGATAGGTTGGGTATCGGTAGGTGTGAGGTTGGTCCAGGTGGTTCGCTGATGCTCAGGAGACCAAACCTGCAAAAATTGCAAGTGACCCCGAGGGGCCCAAAATGCGGTTTCCCAAAATTGCACCCCCAATTTTTTTGGAGTTGGGGTCACTTGCCCATGGGCCCAAAATTGGGGGTGCATAAAGCACCGCCCCCCATTGTGTGCCCCTTAGAGATCAGTTGCCCATAGTTAAGGCCTATCTTGGGGTGAACCAAAACTGAACTTGTTCTTTAGCTTCATGGTGTAGGGGTGACTATGGAGGTCGGACTACACCGGGCGATAGGTTGGGTATCGGTAGTGTTAGGGTGGTCCAGGAGTTCCGCTGATAATCAGGAGTCCAAAACTGCAAAAAAGGCCAAGTGACACCGAGGGGCCCAAAATGGGGGTTCCCAAAATTGCAACCTCCCTATTTTTTTGTATTTGGGGTCGCTTGCCCATGGGCCTAAAATGGGGGGTGCAAAAAGCACCCCCCATGTGGGCCCCTTAGAGGTCAGTTTGGTTTTGGGCTCCTGAGAGTGAGTGGGGTTGTGGGATAGGGAAGGGAGGGTGCCCCACCATATATTTTGGGCGGGGGGTATGGAAAAGCCCACCGTATGTATTTTTGGGAGGGCTCCTCCCAAAAGAAGTGGGTCGCACTGCGTGCGCCCCCAGCCTAGCCGCTGCGCGACTGGCATGGATGTCCCTTTGTTGTCTGGTTATATAGGTCAGTAAGAGAAGGGAAAGGGAGAAGGGGGAGGGTGACGATAGCGCCATCTAATAGGAAAAGTTGGGATTTAGATGTATGCCATCTGTGGTGTTTGTCATGGAACTAATTAGTATAGAGTATATCCGGGGTTATAGGCGTCTTCTGCATGCTTTGACCGTTGCCAGAGTTGTCGTCATAGGGAGAAATGTGACATAAAGTATATATGGAAATGTGACATGCCAAGATGGATGCTGTAGTTTCCATATAAGGTATTGCTTGCGGGATGGTTGGTGGGTGGAGTGTGAGTGGTACTTTACCGTAATGGTTGCCATGATTAAGGAATGTTATCGGGTAGTGGACTTGTTGACTGGTGACAATTCTCAGAATTGGGTGCCTCTCGCGGTTGAAGTAACACGTAGTTTCTAAGAATTGGCCGACTGTTAGTCGTTAATGGAGCGTGGCAGAAACGTGGGGTGTACAAAGGGTGAAATAAATACAAGTGAATATGGAGTAAATGGACAAATATTTGTTTTTATTAACATGATGTTACAATACCTCACGACGTAATAGTTACAATGCGGCGTTGATCATTAGTAGTAAAGTTCTATCTTGGGGTGGACCAAAACTGAACTTGTTTTTTATCTTCATTGTGTAGGGTGACGATGGAAGTGGGACTCAACCCCTGTGTGGGGGATCGGTTCCCCCAGGTGTAGACAATGTGTATAACTCGCGAGCCATGGTTTGGGTCTCCTTAGTGTAGATTGCCCCCAGTGTGGGGAATGGGGAAACTAAAGAACGAGTTCAGTTTAGTTTTGCCCCAAAATAGGTGTGTTTGTGGGCGATAGGTTGGGTATCGGTAGATGTGAGGTTCGTCAAGGTGGTTCGCTGATGCTCTGGAATCCGAAACTGCAAAAAAGGGCAAGTGACCGCGAGGGGCCCAAAATGGGGTCACTTGCCCATGAGCCCAAAAAGGCGGTGCAAAAAGCACCGCCACCCATGTGTGCCCCTTGGGGGTCAGTTGCCCACAGTAAAGGCCTATCTTGGGGTGGACCAAAACTGAACTTGTTCTTTAGCTTCATCATGTAGGGGTGACTATGGAGGTCGGACTACACCCCTGAGTGGGGGATCGGTTCCCCCTATTGTAGATGATGTGTATGACTCGTGAGCTATAGGTTGGGCCTCCTTAGTGTAGATTGCCCCCAGTGTAGGGGATGGGGAAGCTAAAGATCGAGTTCAGTTTAGGTTTGCGCCAAGATAGGTGGGTTTGCGGGCGATAGGTTTGGTATCGGTAGTAGTGAGGGTGTTCCAGGTGTTCCGCTGATGCTCAGGAGTCCAAAACTGCAAAAAACGGCATGTAATCCGAGGGGCCCAAAATGGGGGTTTCCCAAAATTGCACCCCACCAATTTTTTTGGATTTGTGGTCACTTGCCCATAGGTCCAAAATGGGGGGTGCAAAAAGCACCCCCAATGTGTGCCCCTTAGGGATCAGTTGCCCATAGTTTGGTTTTGGGCTCCTGAGGTTGAGTTGGGTTGTGGGATAGGGAAGGGAGGGTGCCTCACCGTTTGTATTTTGGGCGGGGGGTATGAAAGGCCCACCGTATGTATTTTTGGGAGGGCCTCTCCCAAAAGCAGGGGTTCGCACTGCGTGCGCCCCCAGCGTAGCCGCTGCGCGACTGGCATGGATGACCCTTTGTTGTCTGTTTATATAGGTGAGTGATCGAAGGGGAAGGGAGAAGGGGGAGGGTGGCGGTAGCGCCATCTAGTAGGAAAATATGGGAGTTAGATTTATGCCATCTGTGGTGTTTGTCATGGAACTAAATAGTATGGAGTATATCCGTGGTTGTGGGCGTCGGCTGCATGCTCTGACCGTTGCCAGAGTTGTCGTCCTAGAGAGAACTGTGACATCATAAAGTATATATGGAAATGTGACATGCCAAGATGGCTGCTGTAGTTTCCATATAAGGTATTGCTTTCGGATTGGTTGGTGGGTGGAGTGTGAAGGGTACTTTACCGTAATGGTTGCCATGATTAAGGAATGTTATCGGGTGGTGGACTTGTTGACTGGTTACAATTCTCAGAATTGGCTGCCTCTCGCGGTTGAAGTAGCACTTAGGTTCTAAGGATTGTCGACTGTTAGTTGTTAATGGAGCGTGGCAGAAACCTGGGGTGTACAAAGTGTGAAATGAATACAAGTGAATACGGAGTATATGGACAAATAGTTGTTTTTATTAACATGATGTTGTTAAAATACCTCTCGACGTAATAGTTGCAATGCGGCGTTGATCATTAGTAGTAAAGATCCAATCGTGGGGTGGACCAAAACCGAATTTGTTCTTTACCTTCATGGTGTAGGGGTGACGGTGGAGTTTGGTCTCCAACCCTGTGTGGGGGATCGGTTTCCACTAGTGTAGATGATGTGTATGACTCGCGAGCCATAGGTTGGGTTTCCTTAATGTAGATTGCCCCCAGTGTGGTTGATGGGGAAGCTAAAGAACTAGTTCAGTTTAGGTTTGCCCCAAGATAGATGGGTTTGCGGGCGATAGGTTGGGTATCGGTATGTTTGGGGGTGGTCCAGGTGGTCCGGTAATGCTCAGGAGTAAAGGCCTATCTTGGGGTGGACCAAAACTGAACTTGTTCTTTAGCTTCATTGTGTAGGGGTGACGATGGTGATCGGACTCCACCCCTGTGTGGGGGATCGGTTCCCCGTAGTGTAGATGACATGTATGACTCGCGAGCCATAGGTTGGGTCTCCTTAGTGTAAATTGCCCTCAGTGTGGGGGATGAGGAAGCTTAAGAACGAGTTCAATTTAGGTTTGCCCAAAGATAGGTGGGTTTGCTGGCGATAGGTTGAGTATCGGAATTTGTGAGGGTGGTCCAGGTGGTTCGCTGATGCTCACGAGTCCAAAATTGCATAAAAGGGCAAGTGACCCCGAGGCCTATCTTTGGGTGGATCAAAACTGAACTTGTTCTTTAGCTTCATGGTGTAGGGGTGACGATGGAGGTCGGACTGCACCCCTGTGTGGGCGATCGGTTCCCCTAGAGTAGATGATGTGTATGACAGGCGTGCCATAGGTTGGGCCTCCTTAGTGTAGATTGCCCCCAGTGTGAGGGATGGGGAAGCTAAAGAACGAGTTCAGTTTAGGTTTGCCCCAAGATAGGTGGGTTTGCGGTCGATAGGTTGGGTATCAGTAGGTGTGAGTGTGGTAAGGTGTTCCGCTGATGCTCAGGATTCCAAAACTACAAAAAAGGGCAAGTGACCCCGAAGGGTCCAAAATGGGGGTTCCCGAAATTGCCGCTCCCAACAATTTTTTTGGATTTGGGGTTACTTGCCCATGGGCCCAAAATTGGGGGGTGCGAAAAGCACCGCCCCCCGTGTGTGCCCCTTAGGGGTCAGTTGCCCATAGTTAAGGCCTATCTTGGGGTGGACCAAAACTGAACTTGTTCTTTAGCTTCATGGTGTAGGGGTGACTATGGAGTTCGGACTACCCCGGGCGATAGGTTGGGTATCGGTAGCGTGAGGGTGGTCCAAGAGTTCCGCTGATAATCAGGAGTCCAAAACTGCAAAAAAAGGCAAGAGACCACGAGGGTCCCAAAATGGTGGGTTCCCAAAATTGCACCCTTTGAATTTTTTTGGATTTGGGGTCACTTGCCCATGGGCCAAAAATGAGGGGTGCAAAAAGCCCCCCATGTGGGCCCCTTAGTGGTCAGTTGCCCATTGTTTGGTTATGGGCTCCTGAGGGTGAGTGGGGTTTTGGGATAGGGAAGGGAGGGTGCACCACCGTATATTTTGGGCGGGGGGTATGGAAAAGCCCACCGTATGTATTTTTGGGAGGGCCCCTCCCAAAAGAAGTGGGTCGCACTGCGTGCGCCCCCAGCCTAGCCGCTGCGTGACTGGCATGGATGCCCTTTGTTGTCTGGTTATATAGGTGAGTGAGAGAAGGGGAAGGGGAGGGTGACGGTAGCGCCATCTAGTAGGAAAAGTTGGTAGTTAGATGTATGCCATCTGTGGTGTTTGTCATGGAACTAATTAGTATAGGGTATATCCGGGGTTTTAGGCGTCTTCTGCATGCTTTGACCGTTGCCAGAGTTGTCGTCATAGAGAGAATTGTGACATCATAAATTATATATGGAAATGTGACTTTCCAAGATAGATGATGTAGTTTCCATATAAGGTATTGCTTGCGGATTGGTTGGTGGGTGGAGTGTGAGTGGTACTTTACCGTAATGGTTGCCATGATTAAGGAATGTTATCGGGTAGAGGACTGGTTACAATTCTCAGAATTGGGTGCCTCTCGCGGTTGAATTAGCACGGAGTTTATAAGAATTGGCCGTCTGTTAGTTGTTAATGGAGCGTTCCAGAAACCTGAGGTGTACACAGTGTGAAATGAATACAAGTGAATATGGAGTATATGGACAAATATTTGTTTTTATTAACATGATGTTGTTACAATACCTCACGACGTAATAGTTGCAATGCGGCGTTGACCATTAGCAGTAAAGGCCTATCTTTGGGTGGATCAAACTGAACTTGTTCTTTAGCTTCATGGTGTAGGGTGACGATGGAGGTCGGAAAAACCCCTGTGTGGGGGATCGGTTCCACCTAGTGTTGATGATTTGTAAGTCTCGCGAGCCGTAAGTTGGGTCTCCTTAGGGTAGTTTGCCCCCAGTGTGGGGGTGGGGAAGCTAAAGAACGAGTTCAGTTACGTTTGCCCCAAGGTAGGTGGGTTTGCGGGCGATAGGTTGGGTATCGCCAGATGTGAGGGTGGTCCAGGTGATCCGCTGATAATCAGGAGTCCAAAACTGCAAAAAAGGGCAAGGGACACCGAGGGTCCCAAAATGGGGGTTCCCAAAATTACACCCCTAATTTTTTTTTGGATTTGGGGTCACTTGCCCATGGGCCCAAATTGGGGGTGCAAAAAGCACCCCCCCATGTAAACAGCTTAGGGGTCAGTTGCCCATGGTGTGGTTTTGGGCTCCTGAGGGCGAGTGGGGTAGTGGGATATTGAAGGGAGGTTGCCCCGCCATATGTATTTTGGGCGGGGGGTATGAAAGTCTCACCGTATGTATTTTTGGGAGGGCCTCTCCCAAAAGAAGAGGGTCGCACTGCGTCGCCCTTAGCCTAGCTGCTGCGGGACTGGCATGGATGCCCCTTTGTTGTCTGGTTATATAGGTGAGTGAGAGAAGGGGGAGGGTGAAGGGGGGGTGCCAGTAGCGCCATCTAGTAGGAAACGATGGCAGTTAGATGTATGCCATCTGTGGTGTTTATCATGGAACTAAATAGTATAGAGTATATCCATGGTTGTAGGCGTGGGCTGCATGCTCTGACCGTTGCCAGAAGTGTCGTCATAGAGGGAACTGTGACATCATAAATTATATATGGAAATGTGACATGCCAAGATGGCTGCTGTAGTTTCCATATAAGGTATTGCTTGCGGATTGGTTGGTGGGTGGAGTGTGAGTGGTACTTTTCCGTAATGGTTGCCATGATTAAGGAATGGTATCGGGTAGTGGACTTGTTGACTGGTTACAATTCTCAGAATTGGCTGCCTCTCGCGGTTGAAGTAGCACGTAGGTTCTAAGTATTGGCCGACTGTTAGTTGGTAATGGAGCGTGGCAGGAACATGGGGTGTACAAAGTGTGAAATGAATACAAGTGAATAGGGAGTATATGGACAAATATTTGTTTTTATTAACATGATGTTACAATACGTCTCTACGTAATAGTTGCAATGCGGCGTTGATCATTAGTAGTAAAGGCCTATCTTGGTGTGGACCAAAACTGAACTTGTTCTTTAGCTTCATGGTGTAGGGTGACGATGGAGGTCGGAGTCAACCCCTGTGTGGGGGATCGGTTCCCACTAGTGTAGATGATGTGTATGACTCGCGAGCCATAGGTTGGGTCTCCTTAGTGTAGATTGCCCCCATTGTGGGTGATGGGGAAGCTAAAGAACGAGTTCAATTTAGGTTTGCCCAAAGATAGGTGGGTTTGCGGGCGATAGGTTGTGTATCTGTAGGTGTGAGGGTGGTCCGCTGATGCTCAGGTGAAAAGGCCTATCTTGGGGAGGACCAAAACTGACCTTGTTCTTTAGCTTCATGGTTTATGGTTGACAATGGAGATCGGTCTCCACCCCTGTGTGGGGGATCGGTTCCCCCTTATGTAGATGATGTGTATGACTCGCAAGGCATTGGTTGGGCCTCCTTAGTGTAGATTGCATCCAGTGTGGGGTATGGAGTAGATAAAGAACGAGTTCAGTTTAGGTTTCCCTAAGATAGGTGGGTTTGCGGGCGATAGGCTGGGTATCGGTAGGTGTTAGGGTGGTCCAGGTGGTCCGCTGATGCTCAGGAGTCCAAAACTGCAAAAAGGGCAAGTGACTCCGATGTCTATCTTGGGGTGGACCAAAACAAGTTGTATTTTAGCTTCATGGTGCAAGGGTGAAGATGGAGTTCGGGCTCCACCCCTGTGTGGGGGAACGGTTCCCCCTAGTGTAGATGATGTGTATGACTCGCGAGACATAGTTTGGTCCTCCTTAGTGTAGATTGCCATCAGTGTGGGGGATGGAGAAGCTAAAGAACAGGTTCAGTTTAGGTTTGCCCCAAGATAGGTGGGTTTGCGGGCGATAGGTTGGGTATCGATAGATGTGAGGGTGGTCCAGGTGGTCCGCTGATGCTCAGGAATAAAGACCTATCTTGGGGTAGACCAAAACTGAACTTGTTCTTTAGCTTTATGGTGTAGGGGTGACGATGGAGATCGAAATCCACACCTGTGTGGGGATCGGTTCCCCTAGTGCAGATAATGTGCCATAGGTTGGGTCTCCTTAGTGTAGATTGCCCCCAATGTTGGGGATGGGGAAGCTAAAGAACGAGTTCAGTTTAGTTTTCCCGTAAGATAGGTGGGTTTGCGGGCGATAGGTTGGGTATCGGTAGTGTGATGGAGGTCCAGGTGGTCCGCTGATGCTCAGGAGTCCAAAACTGCAAAGAAGGGCAAGTGATTCCTAGGGGCCCGAAATGGGGGGTTCTTAAAATTGCACCCCCCCAATTTTTTTGGATTTGGGGTCACTTGCCCATAGACCCAAAATGGGGGGTGCAAAAAGCACCCTCCCATGTGGGCCCCTTACGGGTCAGTTGCCCATAGTTTGGTTTTGGGCTCCTGAGGGTGAGTGGGGTTGTGGGATAGGGAAGGGAGGGTGCCCCGCCGTATGTATTTTGGACGGGGGGTATGGAAATGCCCACCGTATGTATTTTTGGGAGGGCCTCTCCCAAAAGAATAGGGTGGCAATGCGTGTGCCCCCAGTCTAGCCGCTGCGCGGCTGGCATGGATGCCCCTTTGTTGTCTGGTTATATAGGTGAGTAAGAGAAGGGGAAGGGAGTAGGGGAGGGTGACGGTAGCGCCATCTAGAACGAAAAGATGGGAGTTAGATGTATGCCATCTGTAGTGTTTGTCATGGAAGTAAATAGTGTAGAGTATATCCGTGGTTGTAGGCGTGGGCTGCATGATCTGACCGTTGCCAGAGGTGTCGTCATAGAGAGAACTGTGACATCATAAAATATATATGGTAATGTGAGATGCCAAAATGGCTACTGTAGTGTCCATATAAGGTATTGCTTGCGGATTGGTTGGTGGGTGGCGTTGAGTATTACTTTACCGTAATGGTTGCCATGATTAAGGAATGTTATCGTGTAGTGGACTTGTTGCCTGCTTACAATTCTCAGAATTGGCTGCCTCTCGAGGTTGAAGTAGCACGTAAATTCTAAGAATTGGCCGACTTAGTTGTTAATGGAACGTGGGAGGAACCTGGGGTGTACAAAGTGTGAAATGAAGTCCTGTCTTGGGGTGGACCAAAACTGAACTTGTTCTTTAGCTTCATGGTGTAGAGGTGACGATGGAGGTCGTACTCCACCCCTGTGTGGGGGATCGGTTCCCCGTATTGTAGATGATGTGTGTGACTCGAGAGCCGTAGGTTGGGTCTCCTTATTGTAGTTTGCCCCCATTTTGGGGGATTGGGAAGCTAAAGAACGAGTTCAGTGTAGGTTTTCCCCAAGGTAGGTGGGTTTGAGGGCGCAAAGTTGGGTATCGGTAGGAGTGAGGGTGGTCCAGGTGCTCCGCTGATGCTCAGGAGTCCAAAACTGCAAAAAAGGGCAAGTGACCCCGAGGGGCTCAAAATAGGGTTCCCAAAATTGCACCCCAACAATTTTTTTGGATATGGGGTCACTTGCAATGGGCCCAAAAGGGGGGTGCAAAAAGCACCCCCCCATGTGTGCTCCTTAGGGGGTCAGTTGCCCATAGTAAAGGCCTATCTTGGGGTGGACCAAAACTGAACTTGTTCTCTAGCTTCATTGTGTAGGGGTGACTATGGAGGTCTATTAATCCCCTGTGTGGGGGATCGGTTCCCCTAGTGTAGATGATGTCTATGACTCGCGGGCCATAGTTTGGGCCTCCTTAGTGTAATTTGCCCCCAGTGTGGGGGATGGGGAAGCTAAAGAACGAGTTCAGTTTAGGTTTGCCCCAAGATAGGTGGGTTTGTGGTCGATAGGTTGGGTATCGGTAGTGTGAGGGTGGTCCAGGTGTTCCGATG
>Ga0268261_10004317_pt1 | contig 10635 bp, 13 predicted proteins | sample TergutNc150P1_FD_190353 | JGI IMG/M metagenome (GOLD analysis project Ga0268261, IMG submission 190353) | Nasutitermes corniger P1 segment gut microbial community from laboratory colony in Florida, USA - Nc150 P1 (SPAdes) (version 2) | ecosystem: Host-associated > Arthropoda: Insects >...
GGGGGGGGAGAGGAGCGAAATCTTCCCACTGCGAGAAGAGTTACCCCAAAAATTATTCCATATTTTTTAATAGAATGAAAATATGCATAGTAAATTTTTTTTAGAGTGTGAATATTACTCACATGTACCATCAACCTGCTGGCATCATGTTCTCCACTTAATTTAGGACTCGTTTTTTCAGTGTGGTATTTCCAGTTTAGGTGGTTATCGGTTTGTAAACCGAGAAATTTTGTATTTACTTTCTCTTCTATATACTTTTCCGTGTAACCAATACATAAGGTAGTATGTGTTGTATCCTTTGTTATGAATTGCATTATGTTTGTTTTATCTGGATTTAGGACTAACTTATTAGCAGCAAACCATTTAATCACATGAGAGGGAACTGAATTGGTCACTGAACAGAAATTTTCGAAATTTCTGCTTGCAATTACGACATTAGCATCATCAGCAAATAATATCGGCTCTGATATAGAATTAAGTAGTATAATTGTAGTACTTGTGGGGACATAAAATGATACCGAGATATGCGTATCATAAGTCAGCTCCAGACAAGAGTTAATGGCAAAATGAGTTTAGCCCAGAAAAGAAAGGGGGGCCTGGTCTGGTATATGGACGGGTCCAAGACTGATGAAGGCACTGGTGCTGGGGTGTATAGATGGGGCTTGAGAAAGGGCATAGCTTCAGTCTTGGATTCCACACCACCATAATTCAGGCAGAATTGTATGCTATCAGAGCATGCATAATGGGGAATATAGAAAAGGGCTACAAAGATAGGAACATCTACATTCTCTTGAATATCCAAGCAGCCATTAAGGTACTTCATAATTTCCAGATAAATTCCAAACTACTCTGGGATTGCCTTCATTCCCTGATGAAACTGGCAGAACATACTAGGGTTCAACTGGTATGGGTGCCAGGACACGTGAGAATTGATGGAAATGAAATAGCTGATTATGTAGCCAGAGAAAGCTCCTCACATCCACTCAGAAGACCTGAGCATGCACTTGGAATATCTGCGAAGGTTGCCAGGGGAGTAATTGGGGACTGGACAAACAAGAAACATGAGGAGTATTTGCAGTCCATACGTGAACAAAGGCAGGCTAAGGGTTTTCTTAAGAACCATCTGGTAGAAGAGCTGGAGAATTGCTCAATGTGAACAGAAACTGGCTAAGAATAGTGACAGGGCTGCTAACGAGACACTGTCACTTGAAGGGACGCCTATTTATAAGCAGGGGCTGATACAATAGTGCCGAGTGCAGCAGATGCAAGCAGGCATCTGAAATGGCCTCAGACATTCTTTGTGAGGCTTTGGCCACATTAAGATTCTGGCACCTGAGTTGATATTTCGTGAAACCAGGTACCTTTGAAGACATTTCTGTCGGCAGGTTAAAAGGTAAAGCAATCCCACTACAGGCTTGGGCAGGCCTTGAGGGTTCCAGGAAGTTGAGGCTCCCAGATTTCAAAACAATCGGCACATCGAAGGTGATAAGGTCAGCCCTACACACCGGCCCTCTTTACCCCCAGGAAATATTCTTGGTACTCATTTCTGTTAGAGGCTGAGTCAACCCCAGGGCCATATTGCGGCCGGAAGGATTATGTCAATGAAAAATTTCAAAGACACCATCGGGAATCGAACCCACGACCTTCTGGCTTGTATTGCAGTGCCTCAACCACCTGCGCTACTGCGTGCCCCTTTAAAGGTAAAGCAATCCCATTACAGGCCTGAACAGCCCCTGATGGATCCAGGAGAGTGAGGCTCCCAGATTTCAAGACAATCGGCACATGAAGGTGGTAAGGTTGTCAGCCTTACGCACTGGCTGCCTTTACCTCCAGGAAACTGTCGGCAGGTTACTGCACTTTATTCAAGGAGCAGGGCTGCTTGATGCATGAAAATAAGGGCTGCACACAGGATCAAATATGGTCGAAGTGCATGGGTCACTAATGTGTCCACCCTCCTTGTATTCTATTCTGTTATTGTAGTATATAAAGGTATAAAAACGAGATCTTTTTCATGTGACAGTACAAAGCTTTTAACTGCTATCCTTTTTGAATATTCAGTCCTGATGATGACCCTTAAGATTAAAGTATGTAGCATTGTGTGAAGGTGAATATTGTTTCATAGTGGCAAGTAGTTACATTGATTACAGTTTCATAATTATTAGATTCCTGTTATTATTCAGAACATTCTAAGGTGAATCTTGCTTCAAGACATTTGTTGCAGACTGAGGTTGTTAATGGTTTATTTCACCATTTCTTTAGAGCAGTCTCTATATGAAAATGCTGAAGTAATATGTTAGTGTAAACCATGGCCATGTCCCCCACACTCTTTCTAATTTATCATTCTCAGTCAGTTCTATATATTGTTTAAATTTAAGATACCACAATGTAATGAACCAAGAATTTCTGCCTTTTTTTGCCTTCATAGGTGAGTAATTTATGAAGTAGCTTGGAAATATTTAGCTGTGTAATTCTGACATAGGCAATGTGGATGTTTTGAAATTGGAAAATGAATTATATAACTTAAGCTGTCAGAAGCTGTTTAGGATGGTGGTTCAGATATTTTGATTTTTTAAGGGAAAGAGCTAGGAGACAGAAAGTTTGGGAACCGCTGATTTAGCCAAAGGCATTGGTTTCTGTAATGTGCGGAGCATGTCTTTTTATTATTATGCTGGCATATGTTTCCTTCTCTTGACATGGTTGTATCAGGACTTGTGAATTGTCTGTGTTTTCGTTTCTGTCTGCTCAAGGATGACACATTTCAGTGCTGATTAAGTGATATGTACAGTTACTGCTGCTGAAAAAGAATTGTGTTTGTTTCGATACTGTGTTCTTATTGTGAGTGGGATTTTTAAATGTTCCATGTTCATTGGTGCATGATTGTTGTTAGTTTATTGTTTTTAATTTCCATTCCATAACACTTTGAAAACTAATCTCACCTACACTGGAGAGTGTTAAAAATGCACCAGAATTCTATTTCTGTCCACAGATTAATGCAGTAATTGAAAAGAAGTAATTCTGAAAGGCATAATTAATATAGGAATTACGTGTGTGCCAAAAATTCTCATATAAAAATGTAGCAGTATTACATACTGCAAAATATATACAAAAACGATGTTATGTACAGAATGTTTAACAAGTAATTTGGATGTGTGAATTCTTTGTTAACTGTTCAGTACTATTTAGGCCTGTGTGTAAGAATGGGGAGCACAAGTGTCAGTTTGGGTACTTTGTTTAACAGTTGTGTTATTGCCACATACCTCTGCAGTGCTTCAGGATCTGTTTGTCATTAGGGACTGTCTCTGAAATGTCAAAAGTTTCTTTCCTCACAGATAACCTGGTAGCACAAAATGACTTTTATTGTGTTCAGTCATAATGAAAACTTCAAATTTCATGAAGTGTTTTGCACTTACTGACAGAGTAATGTGCATGCACTCAAACACACACACACACCATGGTGTGTGCACAATCACATGCACACACATTGATTTTAATGCATTATTTGCAAGATTTAAAGGCCTGTGTAAGAATTTAAATTATAGTTTTTGCTTCTGAACAAGTATCATGCCATATCTTGTTATATACTTGAACTCTGGGTTCATTACCAGAACATTTCACAATAGATGTTGCACAGTGACATTGGACAGGTTATTGTTCATGTGCTTGGTTTTCCTGTGCCAGTAACCAATTCGTACATGCTCAGACTCATATGTCATTTGCACTGCAATACACAACAGGCCCAACTTGTGAGTTCTGGATTGTCACATTGTTTGTCTTTTGCTTCTTTGCCTGTGCTCTGTCACTTCTCGGGGCTCTAGGTAAAGAAGTTTCCAGTTTCGCATTGCTTGTGCGTATATAGTGCCAACGTCAGACAGCAGAGTTATATATGAGATGTGTTTTAGGGTGTACCAGGGTATTCTTGTCAGCCACAAGTGATCAGTTTTTATGTCCAGTTACTCTCCTATATAATAACAATATGGCTATTAAAAAAAGAATTTAGTTTACTTTTTGTTTTATCTTCTCCTTTTCCTTGTGTATTATTATAGCAGAAATAAATATTGAAATTTTATGACTTGTTCAATGAACTGCATGTTTGTGTGGTTTGAGACTTAAACACCTAGTTACTGTGACAAATGCTGTAAATAAAATTCTGCTCTGCACAACTGTACTTGCTCATTCTGTAAGGTTTATGAAATTTACTCAGTTTATCAATGGTATACTCTATAGGCCTATATGTGCATCAAAAAACTTGGAACAGTATGACATGTAAATACATGTTCTTTATCTTTGTCTTAATTTATATTTTAACTAATTAATATTTGTTTATATGCATGTAAATTACAGCAAGTTTCAATGCCATAAAAGCAGGAAAATGTTTTTGACAACTGAGTAACTGTAGAACTGATACTGAAAGACCCTGTACCATGTACCCATTTATGATAGCCAGACCATTTTAAGTGGCCCTGTATTTTGATATGACAAAGAGAGGTATTAAAATGTAATGGGCAGGCTAATATATGACATCAAAATTGTGTTTGTGGGATAAGTAAAAACTAAGACATTGTATGTGACAAAATAATAATGCTTTGTGATGTAGTGTCTATTGCTTTGTGACTTGGTGCATGTGTGCATATTCCCTCATGTTCTTGCACTTGTTCCCATCAATTCTACTACCATCTGTACAGGCAAGTGTCTATTCTTCAAAGGGCTTGGTAAGGTTCATTCTGTGTTACTAGTCTTTTTAACTGAGGTTTGCTTAATCTTTCAGTTCCTGCTTCAGGAGACTTAGCATGTTAAATTCTGATATTTTTTATTTGGCTTACAAAAATTGCACCTTTGTACAGTAAGCGGTCTGGACCACTCAGAACCAAAATGAAAATCACATCATATGTTACAGTGTAGATTTCCTGTACTGAATATTGTGGTTATGGAAGATGAAATGTAGATGGACAGATGCATGGATGCTTCTCTAAAGGTGTTACTTAGACTTACATTGGCAATGTAAAATTCCTAAGGGTGTCTTCCAGCATGGTAAGTGCAGGGTGGTGTTACGGGTCTAATGCTTAATCATGCCAAATTCTTTGAAATTTCAGGAACTCTCCATACAAGAGTTCATTTTGTGCAGTGTGTTTTTATAGTAGTTGTGACACTGTTGGTCTCTCATTTTACATGTTTGGTTCAGTAGTGTGCCATGTTGCTAACAAGGAACAGCAACTGAAAGGAAAGATGCACAGAAGTGGAAAGAATTTAAAAGTGCATACAGAATATTAACTAGAAAGTGTCAAGAGACAAGACCACTTAGGAGAACATGGTGTAAATTGGAGGATAATATTAAAGTGTGTCTCAACAGACATCTACTTTCAAAAGATGGATTAGATTCTACTGCTTCAGAATCAGATCTGCTGAAGAACTGGAGCATGATAATGAGCCTCCAGATCAACAGATGAGTAACCATGAACACTGCACCATCTTGAAGTTCAGTTTTTAAAAGGAACCCTAGAATCCTCCAGAACATGTGCTCATCATATGCTGCATCGTGACTGTTAGTCTGGAAGACTGCGCAGTTGTACCACTGTGACTGTTTAAAGTAAAGGATACAATTCTGATCATCAACAGCCATGACAGGAAAATTATTTTGTACAACATCCATTATGCATGGAATCATATTTTACATCCTCCACATAATTGCCAGATGTACTGTTGTCTAAATGCCATACCATATAACCTTTTGCAATCAGTGATACTCCCTTAGACTGGTAATTTCTTTATTTTGTTCCACTTGTTTTACATAAACCTTGTTTGAATGTGAGAATAATAAAGCTTCATAACTAACAGTCATGGCAGTGACATTTCAAGTCAGCAAAACAGTACAAAACAAATGACATAAGTTGTCTACAAGACTAAGATTACAGTTAACCCATATTACAACAGTGCTTTCTAAATTGTCACTCCTCTCATATGCTAAGAAATAGCATCTGTATATTCTGGCAAAATTGGAATGTGATACTGTTGAACCTGCAAAGTATATTGAATTATTTGTATTCTTACATAAAACTCATGTGTAGTGTTAGTAAACGTAAAGGTAAATTTGCCTCTATTCTTAAAATCCGTGCCACCTAGGCATATGGAAAAGCTGAGGTATACCTATGTACATTCTTTAAAACTTGATGGTAGTTTTCCACAAGCAGTCAGCTTCACACCCTCGCTGTTTGTAAGTCTTGGAGAAGAGCAGAATACCTTGTTCCTGCTGGGAATCCAATGTCAATATTTCCATCATCCAGCCCATAGCTTTGTTGCTTTACTAAGTGAGCTGTTTTGGCTCCCCTGTGTAGTTTAATTGCCTGTATCGGTTAGAAGTGTGATTATTTTAAGGGTGGCCTGTCATTAACACATTCACAAGCATCACAATTTTAGATTTCTTTTTGTTACATGTCAGTTGAAACCTTGGCTGCCCATTATCTCAAAACTGCCAGTATTGGAGAGGCTACATTTTTGGTTGTCAAAGCAGCATCATAATCATTATTTTCTTTGTACCTTTTCACTGTCTCTAACAGCCTCCTCAAATGTGTCTGCAGAATTGTAACATGAGCCATAACAGTGTGGTTCACCTGTTCGTTTTGCTTGGAACATAATCTTCGATAACAGTTTTTGCTCACACTTATGAGTGATGTAAATACCGTGTTTTTTAATATAGCACAATTCCCTGAGGTATATCTGTGAAGTGTAGTGTCAGTAACTGATTTTTGCCCAAGTACATTTCCTGGCTTTATAGTACTTATTACATGCCATACATTTTGGTCACTAGATAGCTGAGGTGGTTAGATTTCCGCTTCTTGCCACAGATTTCCAACTCTAATTCCACAGCATTCTGTAGGATTTGGGGTGAATGAAGTGGTATTTGAGTAGACTTTCTCTGAGAATTTTGGGTTTCCCTGCTAGTCATCCTACTTACATTACACATGTCACCACCACCAAAATGTGCAAAGGTTGACCTGCCAGCACATTCTGAGCTTTGCTCATTATCTCATTATCTGGGGCTTCACCTTACCTGGACATAGAAATCAGGAAATCTGTGTTAAAATACAGAATCATGATGACCAATAGATGCCTGCGAAATACGTTCATCATGCCGTCATTGGTGTTCATTGTTTTGAAGCATGAAAATAAAGACAGGTTTCAATTGCTCTGAGCCTTGAAGAAGGAGAATTAGCCATCCATTTTCACAGATTCCAGGTATGGTATTTTCACATCTATATATTGGAAGAATTGTTGGTAGAAGACATAATTTTTGGAAATGTTCATCCTTCTGCAACTGCAGTTGACTTAAAATTTTCACAGTATCACAAAGGTAGATGCTGAGGTGCCTCCGCAGCTTTGGTACCTATTTACCAACATACATCTGTGTCACATCCCACAAGTCCACATTTGTCATATGTATTATTTTCATGGGCATGACCAGTGACAATTCTGAATAATACATATTATTGTTCCTTAAGAGTTAAACTTAAGAATTAATATTATGTAAATCTTTTACAAGTGTGCTGTCTACTATTAATATATTGTTTTGCTTTCTTGCAAAAATGTCATTGTATTCTATTGTATTTTTATTTAGTCCAAATATCATACATATGATAGTAGACTCGTCAGGTTGTAATACATTTTAAACATATGAATTACTTTATAAAACCAACAAAATAGTATACAACAAATAAATCCACATAAAACTATTTATTTATATTGTGTATAATTAAAACTCAAATACATATCATAGGTAAATCGCTAAGAAGATACAAATTCTTCCACTGAGTAAAAAGATTGAAGAAGAAGGAATAGTTTTAACTCTTTCTTAAAGGCTTTATAATCATCTGTTTCTTTTAAAAATTTTGGCAGATTGTTATATACTTTAGTGCCCATATTTATTACACTCTTTTTGTATATTTCATTTTTTTGCAGTTTAACATGGATATCCAGTTTTCTTCATGTATTACGTTGATGAACCTGAGAATTTTGTTCCAAAGACTGACAGTATTTTCTTACAAAACAAGTTACTTCAAATATATATAAAGAAGCCAAAGTTAAAATATTTAACTCTTTAAACAACTATCTGCAAGACGTTCTTGAACTTACTCCAGCCATTGAGCTAATCACCCTTTTTTGTATTCTAAATATTCTTATACTTAATTTGTGAACATATGAACCTTTTGAAGCTGAAATCTGCGTTAACTTCACTGTATCCTGATGTGATCAAACCTTGGAATATAAATGACCTCTAGGCACCAATTTTTGCATGGTTGGAGACACTTAATTTTATGGATTTCTCCTGTATTAATCCTGACAAATGTTTAAGATAAATTAGGCTTTCTGTATGGCATCTCCAACCCTTTACATCTGAACATTTTGTTCACTTACTTGAGAGGTTAGTAGGTTTAATTATATGTCCCCCCATTTTAATACTGCACTTCATTTTTGGTTTAGTATATTTACTGAGTGCAAGATGATTCCAGAATGTTCAGTTTTATACCAACATAATTTAGTGTGAAGTTGTGAACACATCACACTGAAAAGTAGTTATTACTGCCTCTGAAATGCGGGATATACTGCTCCATATACAGCACAAATCCATGCACTGTCCATTGATATTAGGATTGGGGTCCTGTCTACTGTCTTACCACAAAATCTCATTCGATTGTCTGTAAAAAATATTTGGATGTTTCACAAAAATTGAGCAACACCTACAACTGGAACAGATCTTTGTGCTCAAGATGAGCTTGAAGTACAGAAAAAAAAACTGAATGGGGATGTGGTAGTTTACCACTATCTGCCTAATCAACTGATTCAGTTTACCTGAAGGAAAAGGTTTGCAGAAAGATGGAAATCTATTGGATGGCAAAAACATGCCTGGCTTTTGAAGTTTATAGTGTGAATAGGATTATGATTTAATGTTTTCAATATTTTTTAGCCATCAGCCACCAGTGAGTCTCGAGCAGATGGATGAATCACAGGAGCTGAGTGCCAAAGACCAGGCTCCCATTGTTCGACTTGTCCTGGCCCTATGGTTTGCCATCATCTCACACTCAGACCTTGTGTGTTACTTCATGGTGTTCCTCTATCAGATAAAATCGGCCACCATCTTATCTCTGCCTCTGCCACTCATGGTGTTTTTATGGGGAACACTCACAATCCCAAGACCCACCAGGACTTTCTGGGTCACTATGATTGCTTACACTGAGGTATGCAATATACAGTATATTTTGGATGGGAGTGGAGAGATTTTCATGTTGTAATTTTTCACCTATATTCTGTTTCTCGTAATTTGTAATTTCATAATAAATGTGGTGTTTGGTGAGAGTTTTTGTTGAATAAAAGATTGTAGAACCCATACTGTAATTTGTTAGGTAAGTTTGACCTACCTCTAAATTTCACAATAAAAACAACAGTTTTTCAATCCTTAAATATATATTTAGACATTGCTTCAGATATACAGTTGGTTGAAAAATACTCCATTTAAAAATGGCATATGTTACTGAAATGATTGTAATTATTACTGTTTGTGTAATATTATTAGGATAATAAAATTAAGAATAAGATGGAAAAGACAAATACCATCAATAAGGGCAGAGAAATTCATAAAAAAAATTTTGTTCAGATGCCCTCAAAGAAGGAGACCGTGTGGGAGACTTAGACGTAAATGGTAGGGTATTCCTAGAGAAATTTGGTGTGATACTGCAGACTGGATTCACCTGTTACAGTATAGAGCCCATTGGAAGGATTTTATGAATACCTTAAAGAATCTTCAAGTTTCTAAAGTGCAGGGAGTTTCATGGCCAGTGGAGCAACCATCAACTTTTGAAGAACAATTGACCTCTGCATGCTTCTACCACACACAAATTATAGTGGCTGCAGTTTGTTGCATGTTGAGTGACCAATGCAAAGATAGCAGTCATACAGTTCAGACCATTTTACAGACCACCATATTGTTGAATATTTGACTATCCAGGTCTTTGTTATGTTGGCTTACAGAAAGTCCTGATATATGAACATGACCAAATTTGTCACTGTTGTCACTTAACATTCAGTCGTGCTGTGGGTGATTATTGTTGAAATGTAATTGCTTCCGTTGCCACGATTATCATTGAGGGTTTTGTTTTTGCAGGTTATTGTGATTGTGAAGTGGCTGTTCCAGTTTGAGTTCCTGTCCTCAGATAGAAATGGGATACTTGAGAAGAACCCATTCTACCCCCCTCGAATCATTGGAATTGAGAGAAAATCAAACTATGCCACATATGACTTGCTCCTGCTGCTCCTCTTATTTTTTCACAGGTAACAGTTTACAAGGGTCATTAGCCCTTATTTGTGTTCAGAATACACATACATGTCATGTGCGTCTTGAAGTGTAGGTATGCTTGGCATGGTTGAATTGCGATTGGTCATGTTAACCCTTTAAAACCCGAATTAAATCCCATCTGTTATTTGCTGGCATTATTAGGAGCTCACCATTTTCTCCACGTTAATAGGATAAGGGTTAAATTATTAACCTTTAGGCGACTAATGTCATATATATATATATATGGAGCACCCATTCTTGATGTTTCTAGATCACACACAACGACGCAGCACAGTCGGTAGGACTCCTCTGGA
>Ga0268261_10004318_pt1 | contig 10635 bp, 5 predicted proteins | sample TergutNc150P1_FD_190353 | JGI IMG/M metagenome (GOLD analysis project Ga0268261, IMG submission 190353) | Nasutitermes corniger P1 segment gut microbial community from laboratory colony in Florida, USA - Nc150 P1 (SPAdes) (version 2) | ecosystem: Host-associated > Arthropoda: Insects > Digestive...
CCTTCTTACCTGTTCTGAATTACATACGAGCACGGAGTGGATGTAACTTATCGCACAGGCTGTCCATAGTGTAATTGCTTGCTATGAAAGCAAGCCGAAGATATGACGTAACATATATCCTGAGACGCTTAATTTTCGAGATGCTCGCCGTCGTGGAATGGGGTAACATTTTACGCAGCAGTGTTATTTGCGAGACGATAAATCGCGTTGTGAATTGAACGGAAGACACGCAGCACTCAGCAGGGCTCTCTTGTGATCGAATGGTCTTGTAGTATACGCACGATGAATACGTCAGCATGACCCTCTGTGTCTAATTGCCGATCTGTTAACCGCTTCACGTGAAAACGTTCAACGTCGTCCTAGCAGACTTCATCCAGACGCTAATGTGTTTCGATGACTGGAGACGCGTCACCATGAGACAGGAAGTGTAACACGTAAAGTGTGAATGCAGCTTGCCCCCACGCACTGTTACTGTAGCTGTTGAACGAAGACCCCGAAGAAGCTCACGCGATGTAGTTTGATAATTGCGATTATCGCAGTTGTGTAATATCTGCGACTTATTTTTAAACAAGGAATCACTTTGGAGAAATTGTACTCGAAAATTTTATTTTCACTTTGTGTAGTGCGTTGTAATTTATTGGGTACATTTTTTATGAAACCAAGTTACTTTGAGGACGTATCTACCTCGCAGTGCGGGGCTGCTGAGTGCATGAACATAAGGACTCCACAGGTGATCAAATATGGTTGAAGTGCACGGGACACTGGGGTGCCCATCCTTGTATTCTGTTCTTTTCCACTCTAACAGGTACTAGCAAATGTTTGTCCCTCTCGTTCTTGCCACTATCCTTCACCAGTTGTGAATAATCGGTTCCTACAACGCTGTCGGCTTCACCCGAAGGCGGCTGAAGCACCTCCCGCACCGCACCCAACAGAACCGAAGTAAAATAAAAAGTATTGTTACAATTCTGGTCTTTTCGTCGAGAGTCACTTTGCTTTATGCTTTTAAGCACTTGGGTGCAAAGAAAATGTCCCACTTTTCCTTTGGGGTTTTGAATGCAGCTTAAATACATTTTTTAAAAATAATACTTGGCTGACTTAAATCAACCTTGCTATTTCGAAACAATTCAGACAAGAAGGTCTCGGTGACATTTTTGCACCTATGTTTCTTTCGTTTCTGTTCGGTTCGGTGTTGTGTGAGTTGGTCATAGTTTCTCCACAGGTAGCATTGATCATTAATAGTCCGTGAATTCTTTGCCAGACATTTATACATGCAGTTTTTTCGTTGGATTTAGGGGTAAATAATGATAATTTGACATGGTACTTGTCAAACAATGGGTACCGGCTTCCTTTCCAAGGGGTAAAGCGGAGGAGGCGTGGCATTGACCATCCACCCCATCTAGCGCCGAGGTTATTACTCACCGTCCGGGCATTCACGACCTGTTATAAGACGAACTTTACCTTTACTTACCAAACGCTTGTTAAAACGTGGTGGTATCGTAGTCGTGATCTAGGAATCAGTCAGTTCTCTGGGGCGTTGTTACCCGGCATTGCTGGTCGAGTGGTGAAGCCATGGGAATGGGAAGGTGTAGGACAAATAACTCGATCGAAATACAAGTAATGAATTCATAGTTTTTACGAATTTATTGGAAAGCGTTTAAGTGAAAGACCACGTAGAAGACAGGACATTCATATGGATCTTTGGGGAAAAGGTCGTGGGAAATGAAAATAAATGGAACTGGGTAAGCATCACGTCCAGCGTATCGTCAACGGTTGCGGTGAGCTTTGGGTTCTGCAGGAGAATACAGTAATGTCTGGGGGTGTAAATGTCTGATTATGCTGGTGGCAGTATGTTCACAGAAGTCGCCCTGGTTAACTGAGGAAGGCTTGGAAAAGAGAACTGTTCGTCCAAGGAACTTAGATCATACTGACGTCATAGCAGGTGTGATGAGAACTACTTCTTTTCATTAGCCATGGTTACTGATGTCATGTTCTGTGGCTCACCAGCGTCATTATGACTAGCAAATCAACACAGAAATGCCCAGAGCTAACAAGTATTCTTGGTTCATATATCCTGTACGTTATTCGATAGCTCTTCACTTATTCTGGTGTAGACAAATATAAAAGCAAATTTGCGTCCAGCCTTAACCGCTGCTTTAGTGTGCGGGGTCGACTTCACGTTCTGGCTGTTTCACTATCAAGGGGGCGGGGAACCTGACACCCATCGAACAGGGGCCTAGTGGGGCCTCAAAGCCTCTCTTAGCAGCGCTACCTCCAGCAGTCGACTACCGTTTGTTCAGCCCACATCCGGCTTAACAAATATGAAACAAAAGAAGGTATGCTGCCAGTGTCTTACCAGCTCACGATGCCCTCAGCATTGGATTTTCACTTGTTGACGGCATGTCATACAAACAGTGGGTCCTGAGAAATAGAAAAGGCAGGTGTTCTAATGATAGATTTATGTGCCATGACAGCTTGCAAGGTTGAGTTCTGACGTTTCGGGAAAAGTGCTGCCCGCATCTTTGGTATTGACGGGTGTAGCTGGATGCTGAAGCATTCACCTCAACATAATTCCGAAGCGTCGAAACATTTACGATCCTACACTTTTTCAAATGATTTATTATTATTATTATTATTATTATTATTATAGCTAAACTTAAGTCCCCTTATTTATTGTTTACCACCGTATTGTACATAGCCAGCCCACTAGACTCCAAAACATTGAAAATGTACGCGCAGTCTGACATTTTCCGTGTTAACATGGTTGTATACTGTCCGTGCGCTTAATTCTTGGAAAGTGCTGTGTATGGATCACAGGCACAATGCCTACATTAGCTCGTTGTATCAATCAAAACCGTATTCTAGTCTACCACTTAATGCCCCATTGTGGTAACTTCTTTCACAGAAAATTTTGCAGTGAATGTATTAGAGCATGTCCATCGGTGTACCAGCAATATACAGTCAGTGCAAATGGTGCATGTGAACGAGGTTCACTGCTGCATGTTGGTATTAATAGCAGACATTTCTCTTTGCTTTCTACGACTCGGAGTGTTTGTTTTCCACAGGGTGAGCGTAAAGTCTTTCCCTGATTACAAACATTTATTACAAAAAAACTACGTGGAACAGCGGGTTATGCAACTGTAACATAACAATAAACATATGACAAAATTCTAGGAACTAACTTAAGTAATGGTAAAAAAATATATTTGTATTCCACGTAGTTTTCTTGTAATAAATGTTTGTAATCAGGGCTTTATGCTCACCCTGTATATTGGCACTGATTGTAATGGCTCCTTCTTTTCACCAATTTAGATTGCTGCATATGGAGCTTTTAACTTCCAGAAGTCCAAGAAAGGTCATCAGAACATATCCGACACAAAACGTGACAAATAGTAAATCTTAAAGCTATGCTGTTTATTTGTACTCGCAGAGCTCTGATGATATAAATGGAAAAATGATGTATAGTGCCTTTTAGTAACATCATGTTGAGGTTAACGGTAATGATAAGCAGGAGGAGAGGGACACGAGAAAGGGAATATAGAGGTCACGCTAGCTTTCAAACTAAGGCACGGATAAATCTATTGGGGCAGAGAATCGCGTAGTTTTATGCACGATATGAAGGGACTACTTAAGTTCACTGCGACGAGATGCTTGTTAGCTGCTTCTGTAGGAGCGGATGCCGCAAGCAGATACGGTGCCGGTATATACCGCCGACTCTAACGTTAAATGACTGTACTTTACTAAAATATACTGTGTTTATGTTTTGCGTTTTGGTTCTCCCGGTACACAGCGATTACTTCCCTCAAGTATTAATTGACAAGTCTGAAAGGTGTGTTCTCTGGGAGGTAAGCATCAAACCTTTGTTATTCAGTTGAGCGGGGTTTCGTCCGGTTAATTAGACCTGAGAATCCAGAATATATCGTTGTATTGCTGCACGTTGCGGTTCACATTTTCCAGTCGACAGCAAAATATTCGAAGGGCTAAAATAACAGGCAGCCAGTCAACAATGTGGCTTAGTTTACAGTAATTGGGATTGGTTGCATAAATTTAATACTTGGCATTTTCCTCTGATAAACCTAAAAGTAAGACAACAAAGTCCTGAAGAGAATATCTGGGCCTAAACTTGGATTTGTACGTCCTGTTGTTAAGCATGTACACTAAGAATGAGCAAAGTATCGTCGATCAAAGCCCTTTATGTTGTTTATTTTATATTACATGTTTCGGCCTGTATGGCCATCGTCGTGTATATCGAATTAGAAAATACTTTGAGGAAGGCTAATTGCAACAGCAATGTCAGTAATAGAATAACAGATTATTAACGGCGAAAATATGGCTTACAAAAGAAAAGGTTCGTATTTCTGGTACTATTGTTGAAATATGAGGTTATGTTGTCACATATATAAGGACGAGTTCGGCAATTAATTCAGACCAGGTGTCATTGTCAGTCTGGTGAAATCTTGGAAGTAACAAAGATCTGGACGTGTAGTTGAGAGGAAAGGAAGCAAGTACACAAAAATCGAAGGAGAGGAGTTCTGGAACGCGGCCGTACAAAAGAAAGAAGAGCTCGGAAGATGGCCGTAGGGTGAGGCCTAGGGATGTGCTTGTAGGTTGTTGAGATGCGATGTGGTTCAAACTGACTGATCGTTGTGTCCAATGACGGCTTTTTATATTCGTTGTGTTAATCTTCGAATTCTAGAGTACAAGGCTCTAAGAAGGATTGTTCCATTGACAGTATTTGTTAGCCATATTATTATTATCATTATTATCATCGATCATTTGGACTGTAAATTAGTAGGTGAGCACTATTGTAGTGATTAATCAATAGATACTTTTCCATGGTTCGAGAGCCCCGTTGAGCCTAGGCCTCATTGTTGAGGTTTCTAGATCACACACAGACACACCACACTCGGTAGGACTCCTCTGGACGAGTGATAAGCCCGTCGCAGAAACCTGTACCTGACAACACACAACACTCACAACAGACAGACATCCATGCCCCGGGCGGGATTCGAACGCGCAATCCCAGCATGCGCGCGGCCGCAAACCCACGCCTTAGACCGCGCGTCGCCAGTAGACATTACAAAAAGAAAATAGGTTCTGTCGATAACGAGTCCAAATGTCCAGCATCTTTATCAAGCAAATTATGTAGACATTTTTTTATCTACGCGTGCGTCCTTCAGTCTCGTCTGTCTAAAGCTTATACATGCATTCCCTTTCAGTTGAGAGGTACCAATTATTGAGCTTCTCATTCATTATGCATTTTCTTCATTCCATTGCTCACTGCTGTGTTTTTAATGTTCATATCTTACAGTGAGAGACCAAGTTCTGTAATGCCTAAAATAGAACAGGTACGATTATAGCTTCATATATTTTAGTCTTGAAGGTTTTAGAAAGTACACGGTGAGATAAAAGTTCGGATCTTGTCTACGTGGCTCGAGTTAAGTACAGTTGTGTACAGTAGTAGCAGGTAGCTGCGAGTTTCGGGAGCTTGCGTGCATGTCTGCTCTGGTGATGGAGTGTTAATTTAGGGCATAAAAACATGGCAATACAAGTAGCCACTAACGCACCTATAATAATGTTTGGGGCGTGCTGTCCGTTTATGCGCTCAGCACCCCAATCGGCACAGCGGCGGCTCGTATTTAGATTGAGACGTTCATGTAAATATTTTAATTACCAGTACAAAGAACAGTTGCATTATATAGACATACATATAACACTCATAAACAAATCAGCTCATCTGTGTGTGCGTGTGAGTGTTTTAGTTTACTAAATGAAAGTGCCGGTCACAGTGGCCGCGCGGTCTAAGGCGTAGGTCTGCGGACGCTCGCCTGCTGAGATCGTGGGTTCGAATCCCACCGGGGGCACTGATGTTTGTCTATTATGTTTGTTGTGTGTTGTCAGGTAGAGGTCTCTGCCGGAGGATTCGTACCGACTGTGGTGCGTCGGTGTTTGTGAAGCCTCGTGATAGGAGGCCCTGGCCCACCGGGGGCTGTTGCACAAAATAAAAAATGAAATTGTGTCTCTAAAAGACAGCGTTGTTTGTACTGTCGCCAATCCGCCTGTTTGAAATTCGCAACTATTTATAGCTTTAGATTGAATTGTTACTGTTTGTCCATATAGGTTAGATAATTCAGTAGCTTTTTAAATTCTAATTCATGTTGGTCTACAGTCCCTACTTTAGCTACACTAAATTCAGTTCGGAATTAATTATATACAATTTTTCTCAGAAATGTCTCATGCTGCAAGAATTTGGAAAATGACAAAAAATAGAGATTCAAATAATTATAATCTACAACTGTTATTTCAAATACGAAATTAGGCCTATGCGATTCCAGATTGAATTACGCCCTTATCTACTGTCACGCTGTCCACAGACAACTGCTGAAATTTCTCAAGGAACTTCAATATTTACATCCCCGAAAGTGTCAACACTTACACAAAGTACTGTAAAACAAAAGAAAAGTATAGCAATCCGTGTCCAGGCCTAACAGACTCTGAGAGTTCCAAGAGGTTGAGGCTTCCAGATTTCATGATTATAGGTACATAAAGGTGGTAAGGTGGTGAGTTGTACGCGCAGGCCGCCTGTACCCCTAGCAAATATTCCTGGTACGCATTTCTATTCGAGTGTGAGCCGACCCCAGGGCTATAGTGCGGCAGGAATGATTATTGATGACATCATCGGGAATCGAACCCGAGATCTTCCGGCCTGTAACGCAGTGCTTCAACCAGCTGCGCCACCGCTTGAAAAAAATATTGATGTAATTAAATATTTTTAGAAAGGAACAAACTTAATTTGGTTAGAAAGACATAGAATGTAATCAAACTTATTATAATTTATCCATAGTTTTCTTAACATTATACGTCGTGCTGGACGTTACAGGTTATGCTGAACATTGTACCTTCGAACAGCATAGTCTGTGCTCAACATTGCAGTTTGTGCCGAACCTACCACTGTGTTCTGAACATTATACTCTGTGCTGAACATTGCAGTTTGTGCTGAATGTCACAGTTTCTTTACGACGAATGAAATTTGCCCTGAATTTTGCAGTTTTTCGCTTTTATTTCTGCGACATTTAATGATGCGACTGGTCGAGTGGCGAGGGAGACACAGTTCTATTACGTCGGTCACCGCTTCCCTCACAAACCCATGGTCGTGCGGAGGCGGATGTGTGGCAACTGAGATTTTGTTACAAACTATCGTGTATGGTTTTTATTTGGAATGTGTTTTATGAATGATTACGACGTGTCTTGGGTTCCGACACAACATACAACCCGTACTTGATATGCACGTTTTAAATACATAATTTTCTACGGTTAGGTAAGGTTTAGTCAAGTGAACTGATTCGCATTGTATCCTACGGATAACATACAAGTCCTCGGAAAACTCATCACGACTTTTCCGGTCCGTGTATTAGCAGAAGCTCAATATCGGGTCATCCATGGAAAGGGATGATGACAGAAGTAAGGGTCCCGCTTTACCGAGTGACGTCACACGTAAACAAACCTAAAATTGAGCTCCCTCCGTAAAAAACCTAACCTTCCCCTCACTCCCCTAGTCCTCAGGCGACAAACATTGCTTCCAGACAGTATGGCGCCAGTTCTTAACCTAACTTTAACTTGTTATTATTTACAAACCTAACTCCCCAACCCTTCTTTAGACCTTTAGACTACCACGTGATGCCGGAGGGGTGAATGACCTTTCCTCTAAACCTAACTTTAACTTGTTATTATTTTGAAATGTTGTTATTGTCACATGATGTAAACAGCCCCCGGCTATGTTACGTCAACAAAGATGGCGGAGGGTGAATGACCTTCCCTCTTTACCTAACTTTGAACTTGTTATTATTTTGAAACTTTTGTTATTGTCACGTGATGTAAACAACCCCAGGCTATGTTATGTCAACAAAGATGGCGGAGGTGTGAATGACCTTCACTGTAAACCTAAATTTGACTTGTTATTATTTTGAACCTTTTGTTATTGTCACGTGATGTAAACAGCCCCAGGCTATGTTGTCAACAAAGATGGCAGAGGGGTGAATGACCTTCCAGGTAAACCTAACTATAATTTGTTATTATTTACAAACCTAACTCCCCCGCCCTTCTTTAGGCGTTTAGGCAATCACGTGATGGCGGAGGGGTGAATGACCTTTCCTGTAAACCTAACTTTGACTTTTTACTATTTTGAAACGTTGTTATTGTCACGTGATATAAACAGCCCTAGGCGATATTATGTCAACAAAATATGGCGGAGGGGTGAATGACCTTCCTTCTAAACCTAACTTTGACTTATTATTTTGAAACTTTTGTTATTGTCACGTGATGTAAACAGCCCTAGGCGATGTTATGTAAACAATGAGGAAGACAGTGTGACGCCCTGCTTAACCTAACTTTAACTTGTTATGGTAAACAAAGGCGCCATTTTGAATTTTAGTTAATATGGCGGTTAGAGCGGTAAGTTTAGAAGTATGTTATTATTTTGAATCCTTGTTATGGTTGCTGGATGTAAACAAAAGATGGCAGAGGGGTTAATGACCTTCGTGCGTAACCTAACTCTAACTTGTTATGGTAAACAAAGCGCCAATTTAAATTTTTGCTTACATGGCAGCTAGCGCGGTAATTTTAAACATTTTTATTATTATAAATATTTATTATTGGTTTGATGTAAACAAAGGTGTCATTTTGAATTTACGGCAATATGGAGACTAGCGCAGTAAGATTAAACTTTGTTATTATTTTGTAGCGTTGTTATGGTAAACAAAGGCGCCATTTTGAATTTTGCTAACTTGGTGACTAGCGCGATAATTTTAAATTAATGCTAAGCTAAACTTAACTTGTTATTGTAATAAGACGACCATTTTGAATTTTCGTTAGCATGGCAAATTGCGCGTTAATTTTAAACTTAACTTTGAACTTTATTATTTGAATAACGCTGCTATTTTGCAATATGGCGGCTAGCACGGTAATTTTAAATTAATGCTAACGTAAACTTAACTTTGTTATTGTGATAAGACGGCCATTTTTACAATATGGTGGATACGCGCGCTTTTTAAACTTAACTTTAACTTGTTATTTAAATATGACGGGCACGCGTGTTATTTAAACGTGACTTCAACATTTAATATTTGAATAAGGCGGCAATTATACAGTATGGCGGCTAACGCGCCAAATTTAATTTGTTACTAACTACCATGTTACAATATGGTAGACTAGCGCGCTATTTAAATTTGTTACTAACCGCCACGTTACAATATGGCTACAACTTTATACGACACTCGAAAGAGGTGGCTAAAGCGGTAAGATATTAACCATTTCTTTTTAAAGAACCTATCCCTGGTAATTAGGGTAAATAAAGACACAATTTTACTAATATATACACTTTAAAATTATTTTTGCTTGCTTACTTACACAGATGAAGTTGCTGCGATGTTTACTGTGCACACAATTGGTTTTTACACATTTACAATTTTTGCTTAAGGTACTTGCCTGGTAAACTCCATAACTTATTAAGACAGAGCGATTTTAAACTCGCAGGACCGGTTTTAACACATAATTCACATCGGCACTGCTTTTTTCGTAACCAATTGTGAGAACGTTTACTACGGAACAGTATTTTGGTGGGAAATATGTTTATTAGAGGATGTTTGGAACAGAGCCCGGTGTACAATTTACAGTTAGCTAGGCGACTATGTCTATCTAAATACAAAGCACACATATTAACTTTGCACTTATGTCTTGATGTTAACACGTAATTAGTGAAATATGTTAAACGTTTTTGTGATACACACAACAGCATAAGCTAGAGACGATAAACGCATTCTTTTTAACACATTTTGGAGCGAATATTAGTTGTACGGGAGCTATTTATGTATTAGTTTTGCTTTAAAGAATATTTTAACTGTGTTACAACCAGATGATAACACGAAATAGTTATGTGCACGTAACTTAAAAGTGCACTTTTTCTGCGCAATACATTGTTTAATATATTTTGCGTAATTTATATGTTTATCGCACAACACATAGAAATCGATTTCTTTTACTGAGTTCAGGATTCCAGCTACATAACTTGGATAACGTCCGGATGTAACACCGGGTACATTATCACTGTTAAGTGTCGTAACAATATTATTTACCAGCCATAACCACTTTGTACTTTGAACTTGAAATGTATCATACCAAATACCTTGTCCTACAGTAGTATTTAACTCTTTACACAACTTTCCATGGCTTAAGTAACGTAGAAATGAAACATGGTGAATTTTAGAATACCCATTATGCCTTGCACTGGACACTTCTAACTGCTATGAGACTTGATGATAAACTGTGACAGCGGACGGGTTAGACTGAGTGAGCTGTCTTTTACTCGTACAGTAGCGAGTTTTAACTTGCACTGCGTTGATTCCCCAGGCAAAGTTATTAGACGACTACTTTAGATGTGTTTGAACTTGTAGGCGCCAGCTGGAATGCAAGTTAGATCAAATCAGATAACGATTCTATGATAAATTCATTAAGGGGTACTTAAGATAACAATCAGGTGACATATTTTAAAAGCCATTAGGGGTTATTAACAGAGTTGCCGCTGTTATTTGGACGTAAACATTTGTAAATTAGCGCCATTTGAAACCTTTGAATTACGTACTC
>Ga0268261_10004319_pt1 | contig 10634 bp, 6 predicted proteins | sample TergutNc150P1_FD_190353 | JGI IMG/M metagenome (GOLD analysis project Ga0268261, IMG submission 190353) | Nasutitermes corniger P1 segment gut microbial community from laboratory colony in Florida, USA - Nc150 P1 (SPAdes) (version 2) | ecosystem: Host-associated > Arthropoda: Insects > Digestive...
AACCTGATGATGGCCAATATAGAGGCCGAAACATGTAGTTGATAGTAAATAACTACTCCATGTACCATATTTAAATATAGTTGTGTTCTGACTAATTCATACATTGTAATATTGATATTGAACAAAACACAACGGGGATGACTCACCTCAAAGTTGTACACAGTACTTTAGGAACACAATTTGGTTTCTAAGAACGCCCCCTTTTCTCAGTAAATGTTGGCCAGTGTCCAGTTTCGTCTGTTCTTATTTCTTGGACAGGAACTGGACTTGCAATCCAAAGCGAAATTTTTCGAAGTCCCTCCGCCGCGTGGTAGTGAAGCGATATCAAAATTGACATGTATATGTCGTATATTTGGGTGTCGTGCTGTAAAAACGTGACGTCACAGCGTTACACGTTAAAAGTCGCTCACTCGACCTTGTTCATCGTGACGTCACTGCAGTGCTGTTCGTATATCAATAACCTTGGCGCGCGCTACGTATACACGTGTATGGACTCGGAATGCGGAAAGGGGAAGGGAGGGGAGATATCCGCTGAGGCGATAACTAATTAGTTGTCCTCGGACCGCGTTTTAGTGCATTAATCAGTTGTGCTCAGACCGCGGTTCGGTGTGTGTGTGTGTGGGTTACTACATTATAGCGTTAACGTTTCGTTTCGTGTTATAACTATGGCCGATATCGATATTAAAATTAAAAAACCCGAATCATACTTCTCTTAACGAGAATTACGTCGTCCCATGTATATGTCTTACAGCGATATGACATATGCATGGTTCGATGTGACGCGCAACGCTGGAATAGCACGAATCATGCATATGTCATATCACTGTATGACATACATGGAACGACGTAATTCTCGTTAAGAGAAGTATAATTCGGGTTTTTTTTCAAAGGCCCTGTGCTGCGTGGTAGTGAAGCGAAAGCTAAATTTTTCAAAGTTTTTAAGTGTTTTAAATGTTAGTGTGAGTTGGTGTTTTATAGTATATGTAAGTGCATGAGTTGAATTAAACAATAATTATAGCAGCATGCACGGTGCAACAATAAAAAATAAACTAACATTTCGACTTTCTTTCGCGATTCCTTCTTCACGGTGTTCGGACAAACTTCCTTTATGCCTGCGTTATTCCTATAGCCGACCTCGCTGAATACCTTCCAAAAAGGTGTTTCGTCTACCGGCGACAGATGTCACGTTTTTTTCCTTCATTTTTGCTTCGTCGTGTCTTTTATCGTCGTCGTTAGAAAGTAATTAAGGGACCGTGCGTTATTGTTGGCTTGATATTGCAGCATCATCGCAGCTTTCGATTAGGGCGGGACCAGGTGACTGTTGTCGGCCTTGCCGTCCGCCTCGTTCGCATGTCGCCTCGCTGCCGGTCGAGCACGAGCCCTCTCATTTTTGCCGGCCGGGACCCCTGCATCGCCCGGCAAGCAGCGTATATTTCTGTTTAGCGCAAATCCCTCATCTCCTACAAAGAAGTATGGTACATTTTGACCTTCTGTTCCTAAAACAGCTCTCTCACTGGGTAATTCCAGCATATTTATCTGAATGGATGTCCACAGCGAAGATCGTTTACAAATTGTAGAATCACAGTCTTTTCCGTAACTACCAATGTCAACGTACACAAAGCGGTAGTTAGTGTCTGCCACGGCCATTAACACCACGGAAAAAGAAATCTTTGTAATTAAAGAACATCGAACCACTGTGTTTCGGTTTGATTACTCGAATATGTTTTCCATCGACGGCCCCTAAGCAATGCGGGAAATTAGCTCTTTTTTCAAACTCCAAAGCTGTCAGTCAATTCTCACTTCTCTTTTGTAGGTTTAGGAATACATTCTGGGCGCATGATAGACCAAATACTAAGACATACTTCCCTGACTGTCCTCCTTGCTGTTGAGATTCCAATCCGATAAGAGAAATGTAGGTCATGAAAACTGCATCCACTCGCTAGCTATCTGGAAAAATATATCAATAAATAAATTTCTATTCTGAAAATAATTTGTTTTATTTTAATTACCAAATTTTTCTTTTACAGCATACACAAACATTACTTACCTCATTGCAGCAGCCAACATTTCTACAGGTTGAATGCAGTTCCTCGTTTTACTGTTACGACGCTGAAGACTCTCCTTCAGACGGCGATGCATCTCGTCGAAAGACGAAACAGACATTCGAAAATAATTAAAAACCCTGTTTGCGTCATCTCGTAGTTCACCAAATAGTGTGTAAAAGGCACCGAATTCTTTCATTTTCTAATTACTGGATGAACCCAATGCAATCTGTTACGTCTACGTTTACGACGACGTTGCAACAAGAACAGAGCAATAATTGAATTACGATCCATTGCAGATCACGGTGCATGCACGACTGCTTGGTCACAGCGTTCTTGCTCGTTCGACCGGCCGGTTAAAACCGGAGATGTTAGCAAAGGTCCAAGTTGTGTTCTCGCCCGTCCGGTTATCTCCCGGCCGGTCGAAAACCGGAACGTGTGAACGCGGAGCCGCCCGGTAAATTCCCGGCCGGCCAAAAGATTATTTCTTTATTTTATTTGGACTATTTTCCTCCCAATAATAAATAAGCCCAGTGTCTTTATTTTTAAATCTCATTTCGTGTTCTAAATGTTATCCGCATTATCCAACTCATTATAAACTCTCAGGAATAGAACCACCAAGTTCAATACCCAATTCATCTACTGGATATGACCGATGGCCAGTTTCTGCCGTCTACCTTGAAGATGGGTGAAACGGTTTCCTACGAATTGTCGTTGCTACACTTCACCACTTTCCACACGACGGTAATACGGTCCACAATCTTGTAACACACTTTCTGAAGTTTTTACCCTACCAGTTCTTTAAGTGGATTCTTACAAGAGATAACTACACCAAATTCCTGTAAGCATTTCTACCTTGCATATCTGCACCACATGAATGACCCATTATGACTATGGTCATATTACCTTAACAACGCCTGGCAGGCTGTATAGATCACAATAATTCTTAATATGCGGCAGCATCAATTCCACTTACACAGTAATGTTACATCTACTTCTGAGCTCCACGTATGTGGTTTGTATTCACAAAGTGCCCAATTACAGCCTTGGCTGGGATACAGCCTATGGTGACAAAATTTGTGTGGCGATCCTCAGTCACGCTCCATGAATGTCCAGAAATATACCTTAAATTAGGATACAACTGTTTCTTTCTACAACATTTCTGCTTCATAGACTTTCATACGATCATGCAACATGATATCCTCATAAGTCACGAGACAGCATTTTTAAATAAACTCATTCATTCATTAGTATTCAGCCCTTAGACTGGTTCGCAGGAACCAGAGCTCAATCAGGCGACCGGTATGGCTCTGGCACACTGCATCTTGGGCAAGTTCTTAGAAGTAGGTTGCCATTACTTTCCCCCGCCTCTAGATGTTCCCACTTTCATCGCCAGGTGCCTCCACGTCTACAACAACGCGAGAGATCCCAGCAGCGATAGGTGGAACTGTAAGCGAGAAATGTTGTCCGGTAATTTTGCTGAAATGACAACTTCCACGCCATTTAGGAATCTTTTACATGCCGCAAATCTATGACATGGGACCGACGGCTTTACTTCCCCTCCGAAGGAAGGCTGAGGATTTTTCACCCTTAAAAATCCGACGGCTTCAGCCGGGTTTGAACCCGTGAACTTGGGTACTAAGGGCCAGCACGCTGCCCCTAGACCATCGAAGCGAAGTAAACGTAATATAGTAGAGTTTCAGTTTCTGGAAGGTGTTCATTATAGATAATTACTGGGAAAGCATTATGATGTGTTATTTAATGACTCTAATGATGATAATAACAATAAATCACAGTGAAACTTCAAACATATTATCTACTTATTGTCAACTTAAGACAGTTCAAATCATGATAGAAACAACAAATATTATGTCACAGTTCTTGCTTGAAGACATAATTAATTTTCTTAAAACACTGGTCTGATATTTTGTGACAGTGAAAAAGTATGATACTCCTATATATATATTTGTGTATACAACATGGCAATGAAACTATATGTGGTAAAAATAGCATGCAAGTAAATATATGCAATTGTTTAAAATAAACTGCATTAATTGGTTGTCACCAGTCTGACAGTTTGCATCCAGTGAGAAAGGGAAACACCACAACAAAATTACACTATTCTACACAGCACAGGCTGCATTTCAATATTATACTGCATACACCAGAACACTGATTATGTTGATGATCATAAGATACTTATGTGGTTTTTAGTCAATAGTTACGTGACCTTTACTCAACAGCACAGTTGCCCATGTTTTAACATAAAACAGTACACATTCATACAGAGAAATGTTACATTTACTTTTGGCAAAGAACCACTGCTTCACAGTGTCCAAGACACTGATTTGCTGAAAATGTTGTGCACCGTATTTAGATGCATAAAAAGAGAATTGCAGCTTCCACAATGTGGTAGAGTAAAACCTCACTAAAACAGACTACATACGTGAAATGTTATTTGCATGAAGCAGTAGCCTGAATTATTTAAAAGTAATGTTGTCCCTGTGCATGCCATGAAAGCAAATGGTAGAGTGGAGGTTTAGCTCCACACATTCTTAACCTCAGCATTAGATAGAAGTGAGTTGTGATCCTCATGCCTTGGCCATTTTACCCCCAGTAGATACTAATTAGGAAGATGGGTAGTCCAAAGAAATAGTCTGGATGCTTAGTGAACAGGCCAAATGAAGATATGTCTGTAATGTATTATTTAAACTGCCATGTTTTCACATTGAACCATCTTTCTGAAGCACTTATGATTTCAAAAGAAGGTGTAGAATATATATATATATATATATATATATACACCTTCTTTTGAAATCATAAGTGCTTCAGAAAGATGGTTCAATGTGAAAACATGGCAGTGTGTGTGTGTGTGTGTGTGTGTGTGTATATATATATATATATATATATATATATATATATACACACACACACAAAATTTAAAACCATTTTAGGGCACAAAAAGGCACATGCCAACAATTTTTTTTATTGTGGGAAGATCTGACTTTGAAGCTAGACATAATATATGTTTTACTTTTAAAAAGTATGTTATAAAAATCATGTTATAAATATAACTGTAACATAACAACGATGGCAACTGCATGCATATACATACAATATAACTATATGTTCCATGACTCACTTGCCTAATGTAATCACACGATTGAATCTTTGGTTCTTTTTAAAATAATCAAAAGCCTATTAAGTTTTATTTTATTTTCCTAAATTCTAATGTACTGATCACCAGCCAATTTTAGTGGGTGATTTTGGCCAAAAAGTAAATCACATAAAACATTTACTATCATCATGTCTACAAAATCAGCCCCCCCCACCCCCCACACACACTATTGGATGTGCACTTGGCACAGAAAAGTATGTATTTCAGTACAGCCAGCAAAAAATTTCTTCAATGCATGAGTAATCAACTAACAACCATCAGAGTTTAACCATGTGGTACCAACTGAGATCCTAACAACTGGATCATGCTGTGTCCAGAATGAGAGTGTTTGGATTATAAGATTTTGTTCTATTTCAAAAAGCAGTTACTGCAACTGCATTGCAGCCTAACATAAAAAAAAACCTATCAGTAATTAAAATATGAGTCTCAAAACCAGCGATTCTCAAATTTGAATACCAGTTATTATCATGAATTTACAAAAACATGAAAAAAGAAAAAGAATAAGAGTTTTAAATTTTTTAGTTTCATTTTTATAGTCCAGAGAACCCTCTGTTAAGAATGAAACAAAATACAGTAACATTTATTACACACTGGATACACATTTCAGGCCTGTATGCATTGTATATAAGTATGAAATTGCCTAATGTACAAATTTACAGTTTTTGGCTCATGACAGTTTCTTGTTTCTCGTCATGTTTCTTCATATCGTATCATATCATATATCATATCATGTATCATATCATATCATATATCACGTTATATCATATCAATATTCTCATTCTGTAGATCCTTATTGGACTGCAAAATCCACATGGATATGGAAATAGTCAAACAATATACATCAAAGTAACATAAATATTTGCTTAAGAAGCATTGTCAAGAGTGAAGTCAGTATAAAATTGTACAACAGTTGTAGTTACCAGGTCTAATAAGATGTTTGGGGATTGAACATAATATAAATTATTGTATATAACAAATAATGACACAAAATACCAATTAAATGGGTACAGGACTCACTGGACAAAAAATAATTTACTACACCACTGCACAACAGATAGGTTTAGCACGTTCATGCAATTACATTATACACGCAACAAGATCTATATATGCCAAACTTTCAAATACTAATTTTCTTTTAAGTTCAGAATATTCATTCACAAAATAAAAAAAAAAATCACATAAAAATTTCTGTAAAATCAATTTAAATTTCTTGGGTTTATCAGACTCTATTTTGATATAAGGAGGAAGCATATTAAAAACCTTAACACTTAAACAGTACATTCACTTTTGGTATTTATTCAAATTCGCAGAAGGTTGTTGAAAATTTGCGTGGTGTCTAGTGCCATTGTTATATATCTCAGAATTAACCATAAATTTATTCCTATTTTTCATCACACACAGAAGATGAGAAAAATGTACTGGGAAGGGAGTGGTAATATTTCTACAATAAAAAATCATTTTCTACAGAGTTACTACTTCTACAATGCATCTTGATCCTAATAATCTTTTTTTGCAACCTGAAAATCTTTCTTCTTTCTGAGGAGTGCCCCCAGCACAATAAAACATAAGTCATTACAGAGTGGAAGGAACAACAGTAAATTCTTTTCAGAGTTTTTAGTGATACATATGGTTTGACACACCATATAGCACAAAGGGCTTAGTTTAGACTTAATATATTCATTGTGTGTTTTCCAAGAAAGAGTATTATTTATAAATAGCCCAAGGAATTTTGTTTCAATAGATATAGAAATTGGTTTATCTTAATACATATTTTTTTTTGTCAGAAGTACACATACTTGTATTAATAAATTGAATTAAAATATTTTCATCAAAATTCAAGGAAAGCAGATTAGCTCTGAATCACTTACATAGTTGGCCAAAAATTATATTAAGATCATTTTGAAACTGAATATTATTTGGGCTTGTAATTAATATCCTGGTATCATCAGTGAATAAGATAAGAATACCTTTGTGTTCTATGGCCTTAGGTTAGTCATTGATGTATACTAGAAATAAGAGTGAGCTTAAAAATTGAACCCTGCTGCATCCCATGTTTTATTTTGGTCCATTTTGAGACTGTGTTAGAATTAAGGTACAAGTTAATGATTTGAACTCTTTAACATCTATTCTGAAGATAAAATTCCAGTAAAAATTTAGCCCTACAACTTATTCCATAATAAGATAGTTTAGACACAGAGTCAAAAGCTTTCCCCAGATCACAAAAATAGTAACGGCCGTTGTTTTACTGTTTAAGCATTTGAAATTTCATTTGTTAATTTAAACATGTCATCTTCATTTGCTATGTCTTTTCTGAAACCCATCTGATTTCCCACTAGTATCAATATCACTGAAGGGTGAATACAAGTTTGTTGTTCCTCAACTAGATGTGCTGCTGACAAGTGACCTTTTATAGCCTGGCAGATACTAAGTAGTGGAGAGACATCCCAGGAGAGGGGTTCTGCCATGTTATCAAAATGCTGCCACAGCATAAGCCTGAATATGTTCTTTATTCAGTGCACAAACAAAAGTCTAAAAAAAGGGGTCAGAAGGAACAGTCAGCTCCACCTGTGTATATGGTATGACACACCGCAGCAGTCCATAGCTAATTTAGTCATTGCAACGCAGGTGAAGTGTTGCAGAACCTACAGGAGCTCATATAGCAGTGGGCATGATATTAGTGAAAGTGACAGAGACATTATTGCTTGCATACTTCTAATACAAAAAGAAGTAATTACAGAATGAGAAAAGAAGTTTAAGATAACATGGAGTATACACAAAAACATTAATCCTTCAGTGGCAGATTCAGTGCAGTGTATAAGCCTTGCATTCTTCACTTACTACTGCCCTCAGTGAACTGTTTGTTTATAAAAGCATTTAAGGGTACTTTCAGTTTAAAACCTGGTTCTCACGGGCAGCAACTGGAAATTGCAACCCAGTGTGATTAAACAGGTTACACATTGTTATTAATGAGAATGTGCAAGGAAATGTAACTAATAAATAATATTATTAACAGTGGATAAGTAAACAAATTAAGAGATAAAAATTAACACTTTCAAGACCTGAGAGAAGAATGGATTAGGAAATTACACAGTAATTTAAAGATTTGTAAGAATTTAGAAATGATGACATGAACCAAACAGGTACATTAAAGAGGATGAAAAAATTAACTTTAAAATGGGCTCTAAATTTAAGTTTATTTTATTCATAAAATAATTAATAGGAAATATGGACATTTGTCATGAGTCAGAAATATGTAAAAATGTTACAGTAGGCAGTTTTATAATCCTGACTGATATTTTAAGGCTCCACAATCATGCTTCAGAACACTGAAATGAACACAGAATATCTGTTTTTGCTGACCAGGACATGACAGATTTATCAATAAGAAAACCTGCATCCACCATGATACCATGTGACAGCTACAGGGCCCAGGCCAGCAATAAAACACACTCTCTGTACCAAAGAAAAAATAAATGTTATTCCCTTGTTAACATAGTCTTGTGTAGAGTGTAAAATATAAAGTGTGTGTTACTACACAAAACAGAATGCAGCTGCATGAAGTAAATTTTTCAGCATGTCTGAATAACATTTAGTACATAAATTCCTAATACTAGTCCAATTATAAGTGGAGCTCCTTATACATTGTACAACGTACATCAAACATTGACAAGACCATAGCAAATATTTGCTTGACAACAGTCATTTTTAAATGCCTAAGCATTTTCCTTCATACAATTTGAACACTATGTCAATATTCTACTCTAAATTCAAGTAACTGCAAAATGTTTGTGCTCATACCTTACAAATCACTTCTTTACTCAAGAATTTATCTTTGTAATGTGTTGTAACAGTCAATTTAAATCAGTTCAGAAAGCCAATGTATTTTGTTTCTTTCAACAACTAAAACTTCGATGATCATATAGTAAAATAAATTGTACACATCTGTAATTATTCTCACTATAAAAGAAAGGCCTAATCATTAATGCCTATTTATTACAGTTACTAACAACAAAAGCTAATCTAAATGAAGGCACCAAGCCTCACTTTACCCAGGTTTATATAGATCACATTTCAGTTCACATCTGCAACATAACACTCTGAGCATGTTGTGTTAATATTTTCACATTTTAATCCTTAACATGTATTGATGCAGATATCTGTGACCACTGTAATGATTATATAAATATTTGGAATCTGAACCACACTTACTTGTAGCTAATTCAAGTCCTTATCTATTATTAGCGCATGAAGCAGTGGCATAAATTTCAATTACTGTATTACAAGTATCTCAAAACTGAAAGTTACTGTTTCTCCCATTAATTATACTTGGTGTGCTACAAATTTTGTATCTGCAAGCCGTCTGACCCAGCTTTCAAATTTTCTAATACACAAATGAATGAATCTGCTACAATGATGGCTACTTTTTGGGCCCACACAGTGAAATGTGCTGTGACACTTCATATCTTGTCAATGTGACATGCATACACTGGTTCATTGAAGGTTCAGTTCTTCTAAACATACATCCTGATCAACAAAAAAAGTGTCCTTTGGCATTTATTTCCTCTTGCTTTGTTGTTCACATATGAATTTTTTATATTGAGTGGTGGATTCATACCTGGTGTGGAGGTTTCCTGATTATCCCATACCATGAGAGCCCCAGTCTTCTAGCAACAATCCATTGCAAACTAAACCACATGGCAAGTGTGAAGAGGGCCATGCAGGCTTATTGAAGTCTGGTATCTAAAGCCATATCACTGGAGATATAATGTACGTATTGTTTGTCTAAAGCAAAGGGAAAATTGTGTATAAGAAGTTCACATGACTAGCATATATGAGTTGTTAAAATAAAGTCAAAGAAGCCATTAACAAATTCTGTCATTCATACCTTCCAAACTAAAAAAATGTTATGGCATCTGAACTTATTTGCTATCTTAAAACACAAGCCCAGACTCAGTTTTCCTGTATTAGTGTGTTTGTATGAACAGTGCAATTATTTCAGCTTCATCGGTAAGTGTTTTTTAGTGTTTACATGCAGTGCTCAAAGTTTCTTTACATTAGTTGGGTGAAGGTCTTACAGGCTTCTGGGTTGCGGGATACAAAATCTCTATATCCCCTGTAAACTGCTAATGTAATATTTACAGCAAGGAAATGACTAGAATCTGCATTGGTATTACAGCCTTCATGAGAAAGGATGCACTAAAAGCTGCTGGTACCCCTGGCAAGCCCAAATCAGAGCACTTCTGCATTGACAAAGTTGAGTCTCAAAGCTGTTGGCTTAATAAGAAAATAACAAATGGCTTTTGAACAAGTTGATTTATGCGTTACAAGACAAAATACTTTTTCCATGTAAGAAAAATGTTTTAAAGAGTGTCCTGCAGAATATGTGATTCAAATAGAAATGTTTAGTAGGACAA
>Ga0268261_10004320_pt1 | contig 10634 bp, 6 predicted proteins | sample TergutNc150P1_FD_190353 | JGI IMG/M metagenome (GOLD analysis project Ga0268261, IMG submission 190353) | Nasutitermes corniger P1 segment gut microbial community from laboratory colony in Florida, USA - Nc150 P1 (SPAdes) (version 2) | ecosystem: Host-associated > Arthropoda: Insects > Digestive...
ACCTTGGATATATAAAGTTGAGCCAATCTGTATGAAATCTTGGATTGCTCCTACTATTGACTACCATTCCATCTTCTTCTACTCTATTACCTTCTTCGTCTATCTCTCCACTTATCTCTTCATACTCCCCTACACTCATTCTCCTATTGTCTTTGTATATAAAGTCTTTGCCTGTATTGTACGGTGGGTCAATGTATATCAGCTTTATCTTCCCCCTGTATGTGTCTCTCATCAACTTTAGCACTTCCATGTTGTCTCCCTCTATATACAAATTGCCACTGTCAAATCCTCCTTCTTCTCCTATCTTTGATACACTTCCATCAATATCAGGTCGCAGACTATTGGTACTTGGCTTCTGTGCTTCTCTTATATGCTCTCTCTTCCTTGGCCAATTCATCTCATATCTCTCTTGCTCTCCTTCTATCAACGACACTTCCTTGCTCAACTCTATTCTCAACTTGTCAAAATCTACTCCTATACATACTTCTCCATTATCATCTACTCCCTCACTTATCACATTCGGGAATATCTTTCTCAACTTTGATATATTCTCTCCTACTATATCTTTACTTATCATTCCTAATTTGTTATTATCCATTCTATTCCTTTTTCTCCCTTAGTTGACTTTGTGTTATTTGCAGTTGACTGTGCAATGCAATTTTTGTCTTTGATTGATGACTTGAATGCATCTTGTTTTGTATTTTGCTTATTTCTCTATTCAACTTATCTATTTCTTTTTTTCTATCCAACAATTGTACAAAACTTTCGGTATCTCTCAATCTCAATTGCAATACATGAGATAGTATTATACTATACAAATGTTGCAAATCATTGGGTTTGTTGATTGATATGTCTATTGGTTGATTGGTTGTATAGTTTTCTACAATGAGTTGCAATTCACTATTGACATCTACAACAAATATACACTTACCACCTGTATTCTTGTATATCACACTCAACAAATCATATTGTATTTCACTTGCTACAATATTGTATACTACAATGCGACTTACCAAATCTGTTGCAGACAAGCTCGTTGTACTTGTATCTATAATATGGGTTATAGATATTGCATTGATTTTTTCAAAAGCCTTTTTTTGAGTACTATTTAATTCAAAAGCTTTGATAACATCTTTTGTTCTCAATACTCTATTTACTTGAGTTTTTGAATTTAGTCCATTTATCATTTTTTACCATTGAAATACAAAAGTATTTTGTTAAAACATTGTATACCACAACTTATATTGCTTAAATCTTTAGTAGTATTCATTATTTGACAACCACAAAAGCTACTAACTCAAAATCTTCCAATCCATTAATTTTGTCTTGATTGAGAAATACATCACTATTTCCTTGCAAAAATGATGCAAGTTGATTTTCTTGCTTGACATCTATGATTGTAGCAACAGAATCAGTCAACAATTTGTTGTACTTATCCATCTTCAAACCATCATTTGTTTGTTCATTAAATCTCTTGTATACTTGTGCAATTGGTTTGTCTTGTCCTTTGCATATATGACGCAATATGTCCAATATTTCTTTGACTTGCAAGTGAGTATTGATTGCATTACCCTTGTCATCAAGATAAATCAAATAATAAGGGTGCAACAAGTTCTGTGATTTTATTTGTATTTCAGTATTAATATTTCTCAACAAAAATACTATACCTGATACAATACCCTTAGCTTCGTCTTTTGGGACTACTGTATGCATACCTTTTGGCACTTTATAAGGCTCGCCGTACTTATTTTTTAAGTCAATAGCATCTAGTCTAAATTCTGTGAGTCCCAAATCCGTTATTGATACTCCGTTATTGCTATCCTCTAGATCCAAATTGTTGCCTTGTTGCAACTTCTGTAGTTGTATATCTCTATAATCATCTACGACACTGTCAGGGTCCAACAAATTGTCATCTCCCGTAGCGGTATGATCCAATATTGTCATACGGCTTTTTACACGGTCAGTCAAATTGATATACTCATTGAGTGATATAGGTGGCCAAAAGTTGATAAGTTGTACCTTTGTATTGATACTACCAAGCCTATCAATACGCCCAAAGCGTTGTACTATTCTTACTGGATTCCAATGTATGTCATAGTTGATACATGTATCACAATCTTGCAAGTTTTGTCCCTCACTTATACAGTCTGTTGCTATCAATATATCTACATCAATCATACTATCTCTATATTGATTTTTTTCATTTTGTATATTCACACGACTTGCAAACCTAGTCTTTCTATCTTTAGATATTGGACTAAACATAGCAAGCAAGCTATTTGTATCTTTTGCACAATTCTTGATAGTACACAAATTTTGAGTTCCCTCTATCATAGCTGTGTGCAAATTGTATTTGTCCAAAATATACTTGGATAAATGCTGATACAAATACTGTGTAGTATCCGAAAAAGCAGAAAATATCAAAACTTTTTGATTAGGTATATTAGCAATTTGTGATTGAATAGTGTTTTTGTGTGTTGATTCAATCTCTTTTGCAATACAATTGATTGGATTGTTTATTTTTTTGTCTATTATCTCTTTTAATCTTTTTAATTTACTATCCAAATCTGGAGTAATTTTGTCAAGTTCTTGCAAAAGCTCTCGCAATATATCAACATCTTGATTCATAGATGCTTTCAAAGAAACTCTATCAATATCTCTATAATCTATTTTGATTTCTTTACCTCTAAAATAACTCAATTCATCTTCATCGCTATCAATATTGGCATAGTCAACCAACTGCTTGCTTGATGTAAAGTGTTCAATTGATTTATCATTGTCAAACTCATCTAATTTGCTTATCTCATCTATGTTTTTGTTGAGCATGTTGCGAATAGTTGTTCTAAAAGCTTCTATACTACTTTCAAGTCTTTTAAACAAATTGACTGTCATCAACTTTTTTATACCTTTGTTTTGTCTAGACAGCGTAAGTGTACTTTTCTTAAAATCACTACTAAAAGCTCTCTCATACTTTGCAATTTGAGATGGTAAAATAAAGTCAAACAAAGCATATACAGACAAACTGAGTCCTGTGATTGACTTATAAATATCTTTGTATGTTGGGAAGTCTGTCAACTCAGTCAATGGCGGAGTGTGATTGTCAGGTTGTAATCTATCAGGGAATTTGCCTATATTGTTGACATTGTAGTACTTAGTAATTGATTTTCTACTACGAGCAATAGTCACACTGTCCAGCAATATTTTAAAATCTATAGAGAGTTTGTTAATCAAATCTTTGTTGTTTCTATCACTAGCAGGTTTTTTACTCCATTCATTAAAAACCGCTTGTGCATTGCGAAATACAATGTCCACTTTTGACTGAATATCCAAACTTTGTTCAAATTTGTTGTAGTCTTGTGCATAGGCAAGTGCTAGTTGATTTTTTAAATCATTGTACCTATTGTTGACAGGGGTAGCTGAAAGCATTAGTACTTTTGTTTTTACACCCTTTTTGATAATTTCATTAATCAAAAAATCATATCTAGTCATTTTTCCTGATGTTGCTTGACCAGAGTTTCTAAAATTGTGACTTTCATCTATGACAACCAAATCATAATTGCCCCAATTGACAGTAGACAAATTTTTGCCCGTGTGGCTTGTCCCTACTCTACCTAAATCAGTATGATACAATACTTCATAATGCAATCTATCATTAAAAAATGGATTGGCAATATCATTGCCCATATATTGTGTCCAATTTTCTCCCAAACGCTTTGGACAAAGTACCAATACAGACTTATTGCGTAAACTATAATAAAGCATTACAGCCAATGCTGTAAAAGTCTTTCCAAGACCTACACTATCCGCAAGTATACAACCATTGTGTTTTTCTAATTTGTTAATAATTGATATTACACCATCTTTTTGAAAATCAAAAAGCATACGCCACAATACAGTATCCTTAAAACCTGTCATTTCGTTGGGCATATTATCTTCATTCAAATCATCCAAAAACTCATTGAATATATTGTAAAGTATAATATAGTACAAAAATTCTGGACTATTTTCTTTGTATGCTTGACTAATACTATCTATAATTTGCTCTGTGACATATTGCATTTTATTGTTGTCATCAAATATAGAATTGAAAGTGTTTAGCCAAAAAGAGGCTTGATGTTCACTCTTAAAAATACCTGTAAACATCTCACCACTCTTTTGATACCCAAGACCACTAGCACTAAACTCTTGTGGTGTTGGAAAATAAGATACACTTCTATCATCTACTTGTTGTATTGCAATAAAAGATTGCATAGGCATATCTGTTGTATTTGATTTAAATTTTACTTTAGTCTTTACCCATTCTCCAAACTCTTTTGCAATAGCCTTAAGACTCATTTTGTTGCGTAACTTTATTTCAAACTCTGTACCAAACAAAGCATTTTCTCTCTGACTTTTTGGTATATGAAACTGTCTTTGTTCTTGCTTGGTTCTATCTACAACAAAATCAGAATTGGTAAAAGTGGGGTTGGTAAAAATAAACTGCAATTCTTCTATATTATTCAACTCTGTTTTAAGTTCATTAAAAGCAAACAATGTAAAACAACTAGCTGCAATTTTTATCTTGCTACCACTCTTCAATTCTACTTTCAAATCATCACCTAACAAGCTAGTTTTGTTGTCTATTATGATATCACTCATTGTGGTAATTATACAATAAATTTATAAAAAAGACAAGCCCATAAAGAACTTGCCCTTAGTATGATACAAATCTAATATTGACAACAATCAACCGATTTGTACTATCTTTTTTTCACAACTATATAAACCAAAGTCAAAACTACTATTATAGCAACAAAAACCGCAGCAAGCATAACTATAATATCAAAACTATTGCCATTATCTACATCGTTGTTTGTATTGTTATTACTGTTGTTTCCATTATCACCACTATTATTTCCGTTGTTATTACCACCGTTATTGTTCCCGTTGTTATCTCCGCTATTATTGCCATTATTCCCGCCACTATCTCCACCATTGTTGCCATTTCCCGAATAAGTATGCTCTACAATTTTTCCATCATCACTCTCAATACCATTACTAACAGCTCTTACAAAGTACTTCACTTTAGGATACTTAACTGCCCCCTTGTCAATATACATTATATCTTGTTGCTCCGAATCAAGAGAATAATTAGCATCTTCCAAAGATTTATAAACTCTAAAATAAGTTGTATTGTCTACAGAATTCCAAACCAATTCAATATCATTTCCTACAACAAACAATTGCAATCCTGTGACTTCATTAGGCTTTTCAGTCGTTGGAGGTTCTGTTGGAGGTTCAGGCGGTTCAGGCGGTTCAGGCGGTTCGGGCGGTTCGGGCGGTTCGGGCGGTTCGGGTTCTTCTGGCTTTGATGTATAATTTGTAAAATCAAAAAAGAAGCGTTGATTTGCACCATTTGAAGATGGGTATAGTATAACTCCAGTTCCATTTTTAGGAGAACCACCTCCTTCAACATCAAAAAACCAACCTAGTGACAAGCTAGAAATTTGGTACGAATGTCCCATAAAACCACTACTCAAATGATCTATCTTCAATTGAGTTGCTTTTGATGCATCATTTGTTAGGTTGATAGAACTTCCATTTTCTTTAAGATACTCATTAGTAAACTCATTTTTTATCAAAAATGTATTATTTGACTTTTCTACAAGCACCCATTTCTGTTCTTTCACTTCATCTTTATTCCACATTACTATATTATTATTTTTTGGTATTAATACAAATTGGTTGTTTATTGCAGAATTAATAATAACTTCTTGTCCATCTAATGATTGTGGCGGTTGATATGTTGGAAATTGTGGAATAACAAAATCATCAGGTATATTATATTCTACAATAGGTGAGTTGTCCCTATTTTGCCATATAGGTTGATTCAGTTTTGGAAAGCTCTCTATACTCTTAATTGTACTTTGTGATGGCATAATGCCCCACATTTCAAAAAAAGGAGATAAATCTCTATTAGCACAAAGCGATGTCATATATATAAAAAGTTGTTTTCCAAATTCACCACCACCCTCACCTGGCAATTGAGTTGTACCAATTTCTCTAAACATTTGATGTAATTTAGGATAAAAATTCTTCCCAAAACTTAAATGCAATTGCCAAAACATTGTAGCCTTAACAAAAAGATCGCTTATACTGTCAAAGTCCTTGTTTGATTGATTAAAATAAGAAAATGCCATTTCATATGATTTTGGTTCTAATCTTGATTGATTTCCAAACACTGTTTGCACATATAAACTAAAGATATTGTTTGTTACTTCAGAAAAAGAACTATGCCATCTCCATGCGTTTACCTGTCTAGTGTGTCCTTGCTCATGCCATCCTCCCCAACCATTTGTAGTAAAAGTAGTTATATCCAAAATATCACCCATACTTCCAGGACTATATGCTGTTAAATACTGAGTTGCATACATATAATGTTCTGAATTTATATCTTCAATCAAAGCAAGCTTGTACACATCAGGTCTATTTTGGGTCTTGCTAGCACTTGCAAATTGTCCAGCAAAATCATCTTCCAAAACAATTGATTCGTCCAACTTTCTCAATATGACTGATGGATCTTTTCCATTTAAATATTTTGTAGCACTAGTGCGTGTTGTAACAATATACAATCTATCAGTTTGAAGTTCTAATAACCCAGATTGTGTATTCTCATTGAGCATAGTTTGCCAATCTGATTGTGAATGTTGTCCCAATACAAACATTGGAGATTGCACACCACCATTTACAGTGACATTGATTTTTCCATTATGATTTTGAGAAAAATACAACAATCCTGCTTTATTGCTAGAAATTGTATTGTTGCCCGACTTCAAATCATAATTATTTGAACTAGCATCTAATGATGGTAATTTATCAAATGTGACAATAGCAGCATACATATTAGCGTCAACATTTATAGAAATTTGTTCGTTAGCATTACACCAAATTCCTGTTGCAAAATAAGGCCACCATGCAAAAGCTTTTCCTATTGTATCCCTAGACTCTTCTACCGTAATTCCCTTTCCATCTATAGAAAAAGACTTATTAAGTTTGATATTATTTGACTGTTCTGCATATTTTTGTTGATAGTCAATATTGCAAATAGTGTTTTTTTCATCGTATACAATATTTTCAAAATTATTGCTAGCAAATACCGTACTTATACTTATTATAGACATAACACACAATAATACAATTAGACAAAACCATATAATTTGTATAATTCTCTTATTAATCATATGTGTAGTTTTTTCTTTTTTATTAGTTTATATTTAAAATTAACTACATAATTACAATTATACAATAATAAAAATGTCTTTAACAAAAATTAAAGACATTTTTTTACAATTTTATTCAAATAAAAAGTACTTGTATATTACAATAATAATTACTATACATACTTAACTACTAATATTTTATTATGGTAAATAAATAACTAACATCATCTAATATTGGCATTTTGTCAAATCCATAATTGATATCATAAAATGTTTCACCATTATAGTTCACACTCAAATTCATTCCACCAGTCCAAAAAGGATTGTCAATATTAGCCATAACAAAAATATATTCACCATTTTGCATATTTGGTTGCAAAGTATCTAATTCAACTAAAAATCTATCATCTGTCTGCTCATTCCAAAAAACTACATGAAGTGAATTTTCTACCACAACTCTATCTAAGTGCTTACCTAACATTTCTGTTGTAACATTAGTTGTATATTCTTTAAAATTATTTTCATATCCTACAATTATTTTTACTGTATCATTATCTTCTGGAAAATAGTTATTGTTTGGAATCTCAACACATCCACTAATAGGCATTGTTAAACTTAATACAAAAACAATTATCAATATTATTCTTAATTTCTTAATTTTAATGCTTTCTAAAATCATTTGATAAACTAATTTAATTTATTCATTATATTTTGACAACTATATACATTATATCATACTATAACATATTTGTTTATTAAAAATTTAGAAAAATTAAAATAAACAACTATAAGTATAAGATACAATACTTATAGAAATATTTTTATAAATATATGACACAAATTATTTAACACAATATATTTATTAGACTACTCTACAACTAATATTTATTTAAAATCTAGACAAAGTTAGCAATAATAGAATAACAAACAACAATCAAATAATCATAACAATTATTTGATTGTTGTTTACATACTAATAACTTGTTTATGCAGTTGTAACTGTAATTGGAGTTGTTGCACCATTACTCAATGTGACTGTACCACCTGTAACTGCACCACTACCATTTACTGTTAATGCTATAGACACAACGCTTGTACCCGTTGGTCCTGTTGCCCCTGCCGCACCAGCTGCACCTGGTACTCCTTGTGGTCCCGTCGGTCCTGTTGGGCCTGTTACTCCGTCTGCTCCCGTCGATCCTGTTGCTCCTGTCGGTCCTGTCGGTCCTGTTGGTCCCGTTGCTCCGTCTGCTCCTGTTGGGCCTGTTGGACCTGTTGCTCCCGTCGGTCCTGTTGCTCCTGTCGGTCCTGTTGGTCCCGTTACTCCATCTGCCCCAGTCTGTCCTGTCGGTCCTGTTACTCCATCTGCTCCCGTCGGTCCTGTTGGGCCTGTTGCTCCGTCTGTCCCTGTTGGTCCTGTTGGTCCTGTTGGTCCTGTTGGTCCCGTTACTCCATCTGCCCCAGTCGGTCCTGTCGGTCCTGTTACTCCGTCTGCTCCCGTCGGTCCTGTTGGTCCTGTTACTCCATCTGCTCCCGTCGGTCCTTGAATGCCTTGTGGTCCTGTAACACCTATTGGTCCTTGAAGACCTTGCAATCCCTGAATTCCTTGAGGTCCAATAGCTCCTGTTGGTCCCGGGATACCAGGTATACCTTGAATTCCTGCAGGACCTGTAGCTCCTATTGGTCCTTGAAGTCCTTGCAATCCCTGTATACCTTGTGGTCCTGTAGCTCCTGTTGGTCCCGGGATACCTTGAAGTCCAATCCCTGTAGCTCCAGTAGCACCTGTTGCCCCAGTACTACCCCTTGGTCCAGCAGGTCCCATTGCTCCAGTGGGACCTGTAACTCCTCTTTGTCCTATAGGACCCATTGGACCTGTAGCTCCAGTAGCTCCCCTTTGACCAGCAGGTCCTACTGGTCCTATTATACCATCACAACCTCTAGGACCAGCTGGACCCATTGGCCCTGTAGGTCCTGTTGGTCCACAACTACAACTAGAAAAATTGCAACTATTGCATACATTATTGCAATCTAATTTTGAACTGTCATTATTTACACAATTTGAAAATCTACTAATTCCATACCTATTATCAATCCATTCAACACCATTATCAAAATTATTTGTCATTTGTTTCTCCTTATATTTATTTTGACTAACACAATACCAATCATTGCTTATTACATTGTATGCAATGACAATACAAATTGACAATTGTTATATCCAATAGATCTTTATTATAAAATAATTGTTAATTAAAAACCATATCAACTTTTTGTAAAAATAATAAAACATTCATCTAGCCAATTGCTAAATGAATGTTCTAACAAATTAATACATATACAATTATTAGAATATAATAGCATTTCAATTTTCCATTTAATATTGGATAAATACTAATAAAATTGCAAACTAAATACTAACTATGCTAAAACAAACTCAACCTATACCTTAACTGTTTTAAAAAATTTTGATATGATATTTCTACTAATTTTAACCTTTCTTGCAATTTTACTATAAGACAATCCTTTTTGTCTTAATTTAATTATTTTATCTTTTTGTTGATAACACTTAGTTTTTAATAGATTTGTTTTACTACCTTTTGGTCTACCCAAAACTTTGCCATCTAATTTTTTTCTAAGAAGAGCTTCTTTTGTTCTTTGTGATATTAGCTTTCTTTCTATCTCTGCTGACAATCCAAAAGCAAATGCTAGAACCTTGCTTGTAATATCATCACCTAGTCTATAATTATCTTTTATTGTCCAAATATGACATTGCTTTGACAAACAAAAATTTAGTATGTCCATAATCATGAACAAAGACCTACCCAACCTAGACAACTCACTACATACTATTATATCATCTTTTTCAACTTTTTTTAACAATTCACCCAATTGTCGTTTATTCCAATCTTTGCTACCTGATGAAGTTTCTTCTATCCAATCATCAATTTTTATATTATTATCTAGGGCAAATTTATCAATTTCAAACCTTTGATTGTCAACTGTTTGTTTGTCACTACTTACTCTTATATATCCGTATATCATTTTATCTCCTTTACTTTTAAAAATTGTCGTTATTATACGACCAATTTTGCGTGGAAGGATATAAAGAAAGGAGATATAAAATTTGCCAACATATATCTCATAGCTACACATGATGGATACTATGACCAAGACAATAAATTGATAGATAGAATTGATATTAAAAATGAATATCTCTCAATTAAAAACCATTTGGATTGTTTTTGGGATACAATAAATAAAAGGACTAACAAAGGATACACACCATACAACTTGCGTAGTTGTGCTTATATGGACGATTTTAATAAGCAAAAAATTGTTTATAGTGAGACCAACAATCAAAAAAATACCAAGATAGCTTTGGATAGCAACAGTTATTGCACTGACAAAACTTGTTTTATATTAGTAGCTAATAATTAT
>Ga0268261_10004321_pt1 | contig 10633 bp, 9 predicted proteins | sample TergutNc150P1_FD_190353 | JGI IMG/M metagenome (GOLD analysis project Ga0268261, IMG submission 190353) | Nasutitermes corniger P1 segment gut microbial community from laboratory colony in Florida, USA - Nc150 P1 (SPAdes) (version 2) | ecosystem: Host-associated > Arthropoda: Insects > Digestive...
ATGTTGCGCGGTCCACTGCTCCATGGCTACTGAAATGGCATGAAGCCAGCTACCCGCTGACCTTGGTTGCATTACCCCACCCCACACGATTGTCAATATAACGGAACTTAAAAACCGTCAGGTTTTTCTGCCGCACCTGTAGAAGTGGAGCATTACTTACATGGATGGTGCTGATGTCCGTGAGTGTACTTCTGTATCAGCATTCCTTATCGTAGCTAAACTATCACCATATATCACGATAATATAATCACTATGTCACTCAGAGCGTGATAGAGGAGCAAGATAGTAAACACTGGAGGTTTTGCATGGCGTGGGTATCGCGTTTGTCCCGCTTTTGTTAATCACTGTTCACTCTTGAAATATATCACCAAGAATCGCACTTTTCTGATCTAGATGGTCCCGTTTCTTATGTAGATCTGTGTGGGTATGTGTGTGCGCTATCTCTTAGGGATGGCATGCTTTTGTGGAGGTAGTGCCGTGTATTGGAACGTTTGGGCCTTGACCGCTTTCAGTGTGTGGTTGGGTAGGGGGTAGGTGGGGGGGGGGGGTTATTGGCGGTGGGTTTTTAGGAGGGTGTCAAAGATTATATTGGGAAATATGGAGTGGTTGTCATTCAGGTGGTTGTTGGCTACATAATGGGCATGAATGTAAAATCTTTCCATTGTGTTTAAATGAGCTCCTTTCTTGTGATGGTGTAACACTTGCATGATGTTGTCAATGGGGCCAAAGGAATGTGCCTGTTCGTGAAGGTGCTGCGCAAAACTGGACGTGTGGGTAACGTACTGGAACGCCTTCTTGTGCTCGTTGTAACATATAGAAAAGCGTCTTCCAGTCTGTCTGACGTATGCTTTGTTGCAGTCTGGGCAGATTAACTTGTATACTCCCGATAGTGAGACCTCATCGGGGGTCAGGTTCTTATGGCTGAGCAGGTTCCCTGTGGTGTGGTTTGTCTGGAATGCTATCTTGAGGTCTATTCGCCTGAATATGTTTGTGATGTATGACATTTCCTTACCCACGTAGGTGAACGTGGCCCACTTGCACTTTGAAGTTTGTGTCATTTGTTGCTGTGTCTTAGTATGGGCAGTCTGTTTTTGAGGTTTCATGGGAAACGAGTTATTGTATAGGATATTATGGAAGACATTCAGCTCCCGTTGGTACTCTTTTTCTTGAAGGTCAAAGGAGTTTAGTCTATTAAAAAGATACTTAACTGCTGCGTATTTGTGCTGCGTGGGATGGCTGAACATGTAGGGGATGATGGAGTCCGTGAATGTAGGTTTTCTATGAATGGAAGTTTTCAAACTGTTAGGGGTTTTGTGAATGGAAATGTCCAGATAGTTTAAGGTATTGTCTCTTTCTACTTCCACCATAAACTGTAGATTTGGGTGTAAGGCGTTCAAATACTTTAGGATCGCCTGCACGTCAGTGCGGTTTGGGTTGAAGATCAGGAGAATGTCGTCCACATAGTGAAAGTAGTTTATAATGTGCTTGTGGGTCAGGTGTGCCATGTGTGCATATTTGGTGTGCTGTAGGAAAATCTCAGCAATAATGTTGGATGAAGGGGCGCCCATTGTGTATTGGATTATTATGTTCTGGTTGTTGTTAAGTTTTGTCTAGTGATGACATCATACCACTTTAAGAGTTCATGCTGTGTCTGGGAGTTTGTTAGGTTGTGTTTCAGTATGTTTACAAGGACTGTTCTGGTTTCTTTTACTGGAATGTTTGAGTACAGATTGGTAACGTCCAAGGATGCAAAGGTAAAATGCGGAGAGATTGGGGTGTCTTGTAAATTCTGGATCAGGTCCCTTGCGTTTTTTATGTTAAAGGCGTTTGGAAGTGGACCTATGATGTTAATTTTCTGTGTGAACAATTTGGACAGTTTGTAGGCTAGGGCACTAAGCCAATTCACGACGGGTCTAATACCCTGTTCCGGCTTGTGTAATTTTATTAGTCCTTTGATGGAGGGGTTCATGTTAATGTACCTCCACTTGCTGTCCCGTGGGATTAGTGTCTTACTTTCTTTTATTGTCTTCCTGATCTGGGCTTGGAATGTGTTAGTGGGGTCTGTGGGGGCAGTTTGGAAGCTGTTTTCACTTATAAAATTCTGTATTTTAGAGTCATACTGTTGTATGGGGAGTATGACTATGGAGTTACCTTTGTCAGCTCGTTATCATGGCCTTACTGTTGTGGGGTTTAGTTCTGATCGATTTTATCTGTTTGGTTTTAGGGTATGTTGAGCTTTTGTTCTGTTGTAATGTATTTATGCGATCAGCAACTATTTTCCAGTAAACCTCTCGTTCATTGGAGGGGAGTTGTGTGATTGCCGTTTCGGCTTCCAGGGCTAGGTCTTGTATCCAGTTTTTTTCTTGCTGTGTATGTCGTACCTAAGGCCTTTTTGCAGTAGGGCCATTTCATTGTGGGAAGAGGAGATGTCAGTATTGTTTACAACTCTGGGGTAAAATGTGTCTTTTTCTTGTGGTGTTTCTGTTTGAGTATTGGATAGATTTTTCAGTTTTTTGTCCAGGGTCTTATATGTATTTCGGGTTTCTCTCAGAAGCTTATCTCCGAGAGTGTTTTGGATGTATGTCCAGGTGTTGTCCCACGTGTTGGCTAAGTACAGGTGTAAGTGGTATATTTGTTGATTCAGTCGTCGTTTTTTGCTGTGTAGGTATTTGATCTCGTCTTTGATTCTTATGTTAGGTATCTTGTGCTGTGTATATTTGTGGGCTGGGGAGGTGTTAGGGGCTTTTATTCTGGGATAGGCTGGGATTAGTTGTCTCTTAAGGCACTGTCAGTTGAAAACTCCCTGATGACGACATGAAAGTGTCGAAACAAGTAGGAGTATAGAGTACGCAAAGAGACTGTGCATTTGTTAGTTATAATAAAGAGCCATTTCCAGATGTTTCCTTCTTACGGTGTGCAATTGATTTCTTAAATGGATTGTGCAAATTCTCATTTTTTCTAAGCTCTACTCTGAAAAATCCCAGAAAAAATCACTTCTAACAGGCAGGCTGGCAACAAAATGATCCTCCAGTCACACAATGGATCAACTTATATAAAAAGTACAAAAGAAACAAAACATTGTATGTATGCCACTTATACTGCAGCTATATTTAATTAACAAAAATTAAATATATTTTTAACTTGCATTTTAAGAATTTCAGCTTCTGTGATACACTAAAATTGAAGGACAAAATAATTAGAGTTAATGTCACTTGTATCACACCTCAAGAAGTGATGTGCATGACGGCTGTGAACGCCATGAGTTAAGACCATAAACCATCTCCTGAGAAACTGTAAATATTATAACAGAGGGCAACAGCGCATAGTAGAGTGGCCATCCGTGAAGCCTCTGATATCAAGGCTGCCGGTATGCCAGACACTTCCTGTATGAGAGGAAAAGATTCTAGAAATGCAATAAGCAGCATATAATGCCAGCGGATAGCAAGAGATGGAAGTCATGTCAAGGCGAGTCAGTGTGTGGCGTATAGCAGAGTGACTTGAGTGGACGAGGCAGTGAAGGGGATTTAGCTGAGGAACTGCATAGTGTGGAATGTGGGTGCAAGCAAATCTGTGACGTACTGTGTACGAGACCGGTGTCAGTGCTGTAAGCATCAGCAGACGACTGAACTAAGCACACTGTAGGCAGGGCTATGTGCCCAGAGTACTGAATGTACAAGTGCAGGGTAATCTCTTGCGAGTGATGCTTGAAATACGTGAGTGTTCTGTTTCAATTAGTGGCTGTTTTACTGGTTTGAACTGTCATGAAAAATGCTGTTATTTGTTAAACCCATGGGCCTACTGTTAACAATATTATACTGAGAAGAGCAACAACAAAATATCATCCAATGCAGAAAATCTTAATCTTATTATAATACACCATTACAGGAACAACCTTACAGGTAATTGTATACTGAGATATACAAACAGAACATTTCATCTTGCTCCATCTAACTATGTCAAGACACCATCTATCCATTACATAGATGCGTCATCAGGCGATTTCACTATTGTGCGAACGTGTACTTACACAAATCTAGACTGTATAGCCTACTACACACCTAGGCTATACGGTATAGCCTATTGCTCCTAGGCTACAAACGTGTACAGCATGTTACTGTACTGAATACTGTAGGCAATTGTAACAGAATGGTATTATATTAGGATATCATAACCTTAAGGGATCACTGTTGTATACGGGGTCTGTTGTTGATCGGATGTCGTTATGTGGAGCATACCTGTATGCTAATTGTAATTATTTCATCCTTCAATTTTAATGTATCACAGAAGCAACATGTATAAAAATAAAACATACACAATTGTAAAACCTGAAATCTCAGTTCAGCAGAGCAAGTGTATGAATTGTTAAGTATTTTATCAAGTTTTAGCCTTTTGATGACCCTGTAGGGTCAGAACATGCTGCTGCAAAATTACAACAAGTTGTGTTAACAGTTTGGACTTATTAATAAATTATATGAAAACATAACTGAATGTATAACTTTAAAATTTACTTCATTATCCACTGAATTACTTGTATGCACATTTCCTTAGATAAAATTACATATTATTATACAGACTAATAGTGCCAATTCTTCATACATTTACTCAGTCACTTTTATATGAATTGAATTATATACATTTATACATATTGTGTTGATGAACACTGTTTCCAAGATGTAGCTGGCCACTTGTTCCAAACAACCATACCATGTCTCTTGAGATGTTTCTGAGCTGGCACTCACTGCTGATACACTGTTACCATCAACACACAGCAGTCTTATGCTCGTTCTCTGTGGTCTTCTTTGACCATGTAATGAATTCTACTTTATACACCAAATAACTACAAATTAGGTAACACTGCAACAGCATGACTTGCTGCCATTTAAATGCGGCTGCAAGAACAGGCAGATGTAATGTAAAAAGTTTACAGGGCTTTAAATAGGTCACTAACCAAAAATTTAAACAATGCAAAGGCAGTCCACATGGCCTGAAATGAGGAAAATGGCACAAAAAAATCAAAGTAAAATAATTCCCAAACTTATAGACATAATGAGTTTCTGAAAGTTCATAACACAACACCTTTGCTGATATGTTCTCATATTTTTAAGAGTGCCAGAATGGAAAGTCCACTTGCCACTAATAGCAATGGTAAAATAAAACTTAAAAAAGAGTATATAAATTATGCAACAAATATGGTGACAATTTTAATGTGGACCACAGGGGCAATGTTAGAAGTGCAGCATGTCATTAATCACATACATGGCAAAGATGTATGTAACCTGTTCTTGTACCTCTGAAATGTGCACTTGTATACAAACATGTGGGCATGGACACAGCTCAAGGTCAAGCGGTGCGACCACCTCAGATGAAAGATTCCAAGTGGCAGCAAAGTGTGCAAAGAAATTAATACTATAAATGAAAAGATCCAATTTTTTGCATTCAAAAATAATCAAACTGTTGAGCCAAATAACAGGAAATTGAATAAATGTTATTTTTTTTTTAAAGTTTCATAACTTCTGTTGCTGGATGCCACTGCAATTACTGGCCCCAAGTACAAAAAACCTAGCTATGCCACTGCAGGAGAGTTATAGTGGCAATGCTTGTAACTCTGAGACATTTGCAAGAAATCATAGGATGTTATTCTACTCAAAGCAGTGTCATAAACCCTACTCCACTGTATTATTAATTTAGTACTACCTTCCTTCTCTGTTAATGTTCACTTATTCCAGGCTGCACTTTTTTTTGTCCACCCATACACTTTCTTATACTATATGTTTTTACAACATACCAGTAAATTGCATATTTAACTGCATATAACTGGTTCTCACTACAACTGTATAATGTACATTTACTGTGTCTGCAATTTTTCTATATATAGGCATCAAACAGCTACACTCCTGCTGACTATTATATTTTAGTTAAAAATATAAAATCAGAATCAGTTATGCAAGCAGTTTCAATGAAACATACTGCAATATCAAAACTCATTTTTACTCTTTGGCCAGAAGATGTTTCTCCACAATAAAATAACATAACCAGGTTCTCCACTGCAGCCACCTACTTCCTACTTCTCAGTTATTATTGCTGTTGTATTTGGTATTACTGTACCAGACATCCTGGCTTCCAATGGAAGAAAATATGGCACCTCTTACACAGATATTAAAATTACTGATAAACTACTGTAGCCTAACTCTCACAGTTGAATGCAGTAGCAATCAGGTGAATGTCCACATAATACAACATGTGCTACAAAATGGCCACAACACAAGTTTGGAGTTGGCACAAGTGATAATATTAAAAAATACAAGTTCTTCTTGCCTCTATTAGCAGCAGTAGGTTATATACTATGAAAATATGTGATGACACTGTTAGACATGTGCAATCACTACAGTGTTTACAAGCATATTTGTCACACATACCTAAGAGTACGTTAGCAAGTCCAGACATTCCTGAACATGGTTTTCCAGGAGAAGGAACAAGTAGAAACCGTTGCTGCACTTTTGGACAGTAGTACACATCCTCATGTTCATTCTGAAATAAGGAACATTAAAATAACTGTCTTTTTTGCTGCAGTCTAGAAACATGTTCTTCACTTATAGCATAAGCCAGAAATAGTTGAGCAGCAGCCAGGTTTGAGGTTCCCGTGGCTTCACTATGAACAGCAGCACCTTCTGGGACACAGCTGATATACCCTTGTGATGGAGAGGGCAGGATAATGACGATGATAGTGGCAGTGGCAGTAGTAGCAAGAGTCACAAGCAGTAATAATAATAATAATTGGAAATGCTAGAAGAAAAGGTGGAAGAGGCAGAACGAAAACAAATACAACACAGTTCCTTACATTATGGTTATCCTGGGCACTGTGTGGTCTGGTAGGTGGTTTACCAACACGTTTCCACATCCTACCCTCGAATGGAGTTTCTCCAACATGCTGGCAACAACTGTCTACCATGATACTTAGTGTCACAAGACAGAAATGAAGGCAAAAATAAAAGCCGCTGTGGAAAGTATATCATACAGCAGAGAAAGTACTTTGTATGTTTAATGTTACACATATTCTGTGGAGTTGTCTTCTACACATTACTGTATTTCCAACTACTGCACAAACTTTAATTTTTTGCACTCCTACAAGTGTCGGCCACCTACTGCAGCCATCATGAAGGAGCTACAATATTACAAAGGCACACGCAGCTCATCGCATGTCAGTAAATGGTAAACATATATACATCAGCATTATACAGGAGTCAATTGAGGTACAGAATTATTTTAAGCTGAATAATTTTTAATAACAGTGTACATCAACTGACTCTTGTATAATGTTCATGTCCACATGCTTACCATTTACTGACATTTAATATGCTGCTTGTGTCTTTATAATATTACAGCTCCCATACAGATGACTGCTACAACACGTGGCCGAAATGTGTGGTAGCACAAACAACAACATTATGTACAGTAGTTGGAATAAACATAATGTGTACTTTGAATGTACTTTTCACAATTTTTGGAAACATTATCTGTCTGACAATGTTGACAGATGTGCCAATGAAGTGGGCAAGGATAAAAAGAGAAAGACATGTTCACTAAGTTGGACAGACGAATGAGAATTGTTGCTGTCAGATTGCATCATCATGTGAACAAATGACTACTCATTTCAAGAAAAATGTAGACAGATCATGGAAAGCATGAAGCCAGTGCTCCAATGATTGTCAAAGTTGCTTGTGTACTGTCATAACCTCTTCCTCAAAAAGACGGATAGGGTCTTGTGTGTATTGCTGGAAGACGAGGCATGGAAAGCACTGTCAATCAGAGGTGCTGTGGTCAGGGAGAAGCCCATGTGGTCATACAACCACAATGCAGAGTCCAAGATTTTTTGTTTGTCCTTGGTTCCCCTAATACCACTTCCCTGTAAGGCCTTAACTTCGCCCACACTGGTTCTACCATTTGTGGGATTTTTCAATAACATAATCTCCAGGAATTGCGAGCTTCCTGTGTCAGAAACACTGCCTGCAATTATGAAAAATATGCAAAACTTCTTTCAGTAATGGCATTAAAATGGACATGAATCACACTTCATATTCTTACGTGAATAAATCTCCTATGCCATACCAACATCAGTGATCAGTACATCAAGAAATATGGTAAAAGATTTATTTTGATAACCCAGTATATTAAATTAAATGCGGGAAGAGACCTTAACTCAACTGGCACATTACACAGTGTATGTTGGTAGTTGTTTACCGACATTTTAGGACAACCTACCGGTTCCATCTGCTATGGTCAAGCAGTCCAAGAAGAAATGTGAGAGCTTATGAGCTTAATTTCTGGCACTGTAACACTGAATTATATATAAGCATGCCACACATAATTACATAAGTAAACACAGTTAAAATGCGATTTTAAATTTTTGGGGGCAACGACCTAAAATGGTGTAAAATCCGAGCCATAAGAATTAGGGACCCCTAAAACATGCAGGTTGTGACATAACATAAGATTCTGCCAAGCAATTGAAACGTGGACTTCTGAACATTTTTACAAGGAAAATACAACATGGTACATACATGTAAATTGAAAACAACTTCCTCATAGTATTATCACAACATGCTCCAACAGGACACCATGACAGCTGTATACCCACATCAGGCAACCTTGTACATGTAAGATGATCTGCAGTATTTATGTAAAGTCAGTGTTATTTTTTCTCTCCTGTAGCTCTCAGTCACTATAATTAATTTCCAATTTTGTTGCACAGTGTAAAAATGGTGTCTTCAATATCAAATTGGTACATGCACTTTCTGGTCACTTTCCATTGTTTCTCTTCTCCCTTTCCAAATTCTTCTTCTGGCCTAGTCAACTGCTATTCCAACACCTGATTGACACTGTGACTCCACAAATCTCCAGACCACTGTCATGAGCCATGTAGTCCTCAAACAGCAATCCAAGAGAGTGCAAACTACGCCAGACATTTTTTCCATCTTTAATAAGTTTCAGTGCAATATCATAATTATTGTAAACATTCTCAACTGGAAAACCACACTTCGCAAAATGGTTCTTCATGCAGTGGGGATCATCAACTTCCAGGCTCATACTATGAAATGCCTAATAGTAACATCCAGCTTCATACGTGATGCATCTTGGAATAGTCTGAAACCTATCATGGCAACAGTCTTTCGAATGAAATGCTTTTTATATCGCACTTGAATGCATGGATGATTCCCATATCTAAAGGCTGGAGATGGCTGGTACAGTTACCTGGGAAAAACATAGCTTTTATGGTCCTGAGAAATGTGTTCTTTGAGCCAGTTGCACAGGGATCAATGAAAGGCAGGAATCTTTTTCTTTTAGCACCCATTTTTCCTTGTCTAGCTGTGTAAGATAAAGTGCACATATCCTGCCAGTTATCCATGAATTTGTACTCGCATTATATTTTTTGGGGGAAGTTTTAACATTCTTAAAGCAATGTGGACTTTTGCATTTGCCAATTCTGTGTGGTGGTAACTAATCACTATCATCAGCATTATCTGTAAGGACCAGTGGAACCCACAGTTTAGTTCTGTTTCACCATGACAGGGTGTCCACAAACAGTAAGACTTTTACTAGGTCATATGTTGAAAAACAGACATGTCTCATCAGACTTGCATGTCACACAGGTCATATTCTGTAATCTCTGGCAACAGTCAGTCATTTTTCCAGTCATCTATCCCTCTTAAATCTGTCAATCCAGCCACAACCATATCAATTATACACCTATACATATCACTGTGAATTAACAATATGCAAATATGAGTTCACTAAAATGGACTCTTCATACCCATGCAAATCACTTCTACATGCAAATGCCCAACTGACAGCTGAAAGCCAAAATATAAGCATATTTTGAAAGCTTCCACTTAACATCATTTTCATTTTTCAGTTCATTTCATGATGCTTTCTCAACTGCATATCCCTCCTATATACTAGAGTCTAAGTTAGAGTGAGTTAATGTAGTCAAAAGAAACAGTTCAGCACAGAGCACATAACACAACATACACAGCATGTTCTCTGTAAGGAGCATGTTGAAGCTGAAGAAATGGTCAAACATGGATACTATAATACAGGATAGAAAAACAAAATTGTAGCAGTCTAATAGATGAGCTTAACACTTTGCTTGCTCTGAGAACAAAGAAACAACCAATTAAAGAGGCTGTACAGAAGTGTGTGAACATTATGGCAGCCTCTCACATGATGGACATGAGGCTCATATAACATGTATTGTTATACATAAGAACTACAACTTCTCATGGTCAGAGGGGATTTTATGGCACCATCACAACCTCTGTCAGAAAGAAATCAAGAAAAGCACACAAAACAGTGAAAACAGTTCGCTTTTGGATGAAGAACTAAACCCCGGGCCTCCTGAGTGTGAAGGGGTACAAGGTGATAAGCTGTGACAGTCAACCTTTGTTTACTGCACAATATATCATATTTTTCATCCTGCAGTAAATTTCTAATTTAACCCTTAAAAGCCCAAATTAAATCCCATCTGCTATTTGCTGGCATTATTAGTTCACCATTTTCTCCACGTTAGCAGGATAAGGGTTAAATCATTATACCTTAGGCTACTAATGTCATATATATATATATGGAGCACCCATTC
>Ga0268261_10004322_pt1 | contig 10633 bp, 8 predicted proteins | sample TergutNc150P1_FD_190353 | JGI IMG/M metagenome (GOLD analysis project Ga0268261, IMG submission 190353) | Nasutitermes corniger P1 segment gut microbial community from laboratory colony in Florida, USA - Nc150 P1 (SPAdes) (version 2) | ecosystem: Host-associated > Arthropoda: Insects > Digestive...
TCGTCCAACAGCACTGCTACCACCACGTTCCTACAGTAAACCAGAGGCTGCTGCTGCAGTTGATAGGCTCCTGATGATGGGCACAAGGATGCCCGAAATATGTTGAGCGGTATCTAGACGACAAACAATAAACCTGTAATTAATTGCTACATCTAGTTGGTTGATTCATTTGAACTTTGCCAACACTGTTGCTTCAATTATTTCTTGTCAGCAGAGTTAAAAAAAAATGTGTAACATTGATGATAGACAACCAATAAAGAACAGACAGTGTATTTGTGTTTTTCAAGAAAGTGTTCAAACAGCTCTGTGCGTACACACTGAGCACACATAATTCAAGGTTTAGTCAATTCTCCACTCAAACAGCTAAGCAAAAATTTGATAATTCTTCTTTAACTTGCAATATGGGGTTTTTTTCCCCTTCTATCCTGTATTCAGTTGAAGTTTGCATATGTTTGGAACGAGTCAAGATAGGTTTTGGCTGCTTCATGAAGTGATTCAAACTGTTCCTGAAAAAAAGATGAACCTTAATTATTAAAGGCATTACACTTCATTATTATGTAAGAACCTACAGTATCATACAGACAGTCCTAAGGTATAGCAGACATGAAACTGTGTATATCTACAGTATCATACAGACAGACAGTCCTAAGGTATAGCAGACATGAAACTGTGTATATCTGCAGTATCATACAGACAGACAGTCCTAAGGTATAGCAGACATGAAACTGTGTATATCTGCAGTATCATACAGACAGACAGTCCTAAAGTATAGCAGACATGAAACTGTGTATATCTACAGTATCATACAGACAGACAGTCCTAAAGTATAGCAGACATGAAACTGTGTATATCTACAGTATCATACAGACAGACAGTCCTAAGGTATAGCAGACATGAAACTGTGTATATCTGCAGTATCATACAGACAGACAGTCCTAAGGTATAGCAGACATGAAACTGTGTATATCTACAATATTCTTCTTCTATAACTAAAGGCTGAATGGTTAAGTAATGAAATTCAAAATTTTAATAATTCTGTTAGGAAAAGCATCAAGAGAAATTGCAAATTCAGTGACTAAGAAAAGAGATTTATATCATTCAAATCTAATCATATAACCAACAAGATACACAAATTAATTGGTCACAAATGTATACTAAATGTACACTACCTCTCCTACACATTTCAGCCTTCTCAACTGTCTTCAGTCATACCATTTAATACTATAAGAATGTCCTCATGATTATTAAATATTGTGATTACAATAAAAACGAGATGTAAAAGAATTAAATATCCTCTTGATGTAGTTAAAAAAACAGTAAAAACATTTTCTTATTTATTTTTGTTTGACGTAGCATAAATTTTCACAAAACTCTGATCAGCAGCAGCCAAGTTGTTCCATGCAGACAGACAGACAGACAGATATAAAGACACTAATATAGTCACTTTTTGCAACTTTGTGAACGCCCATACAAATAAATAAGGCGGCAGGTGGTGAGGATAGAATTAGTCCCTGTCTTCAGGTTAAAAGTACAATTATCATCTACTGAACTGGGCTAAGCAAGTAAAGCTATGGCCATCATGCACATGAAATCCTGTAGATCTTGTAGATCGCACAGGAATGTGGAACAATCAACATCAGTGAGAGAGGTCACACAAATACACTAAGAAACATCAGACAGACCTCCAGCTCTATCATCCAGAATACTCTATGGTGAATGAACACTTCATCAACAAATGTCACTGATACAGTTTGACAAAAACTGCTTTAGCCATAAAGACCAAGTTACATAGAAAACTAATGCATAAGCAGTTACCAGGTAAGCCCAACCTGGAAGGACATCATCAAACACCCAATCTCATCCCCCCCCCCCAAAAAAAAGTTTTGGTAAGTTGTATTCAGTATGCATGTTTAACCCTTATCCTGCTAATGTGGAGAATACAGTGAGCTCCTAATAATGCCAGCAAATGGCAGATGGGATTTAACTCGGCATTTAAAGGGTTAAACATTATTACAATTTTTGTATTAAAAACTCCCCAAAAAACAGAGTAGACAAAAGGGGTTAGAGATCCACACATTTCACCATATGGCAATTTTGCAGTCTACTGTGCAGTATCCCTGATAATACTCACAACACTTGGCACAAAATGCTCTCGATTCTGACGAACCATCCGAACAGCATGACTGACATCACACTCTTGCTCCAGTTTTATTTTCTCCACTAAGAAAGCCAGTGCCAAAAAGTATCCACATGCTTTTGCACCATCACTGTAAAAATTGGCACATTAAAATGCAGCAATATTAAACTGGGTTTCTTAGAGGAACACAACTAAAATAACCAATTAATTGGGAAGGGAAAGACCTGGTGACACACATGTAGAAATTAATATAAGGATTATTTCATGTGTGAAATTGAATACTAAAATTTATTCTGTCTTTATAGATTTTAATACTTTCTCTGGAGGAAATATTATTTGAGGAAACAACCTGCATGATTTGTTGATACCAACAGTATTATATAAATACCGGTTTTAAGTATGTTAATTAATGATACTGCCAACTGCTAAGACTATACAAAGTTAGTGATTGACAGATGAATAATTATGGAGCATTGGTGGAATAATACTGACAGGGAAAGCTAAATTACTCGGAGAAAAACCTGTTCCATTGCCAGTCACTTGTCCTTTCCTGACCCACATTAAGCCAGTCCAAACTCACCAGTCCTTTTTATTTAATATCCATTTTAACATCATCCTCCCACCAATGTCTAGATCCCCCATGCTGTCTCTTACCTTTAGGTGTTACAATCAATACCCTGTATGTATTTCATTTTCTCTCCCATGCAAATTTCCATGCTGTGTCAAACCCATCCATCTTCATTTGGTCATCCTAATAACACTATGAGGAGTAAAATTCTTGAAGTTCCTCATCAAGCAGTTCTCCCAAGCTTCATTTCACATTCTCCCCCATTGGTCCAATATTTTCCCTTGTACCCTCTTCGTCTACACTCCCGCCCATTAATGTCAGAGACCAAGTTTCATATACATATGACACAAAAAGCAAATTTATTGTTTTGTATACTCTAACCTTTATGTTTTTAGACAGCATATGGGAAGACAAAACATAACCTACTTTACATCATATAATGACAGCCAACAACTTTGCCCCTCTGCTTATTTCCATTTACATATAGCTCTCTAATGTTTTATGGATATTCAGATTTTATATAAAATCACAGCCGTTTTACAACATTAAAATAACTACCGACTATTTTCACTTTTATACTATATTAGGACGGTTAAAAGTTTAAACAGCTGTTGCAGTAACTTTGGATTTCATTTGTGACAAATTTTCTTTACTGCAGTCTTATCAACAAAGTATTAAGACCAAATGTAACCAAGATGCAACACACCACTGCACTCCTGTCAGCACTCTACACACAAAGGCAGTACTGGTATTCACTGCACAGAATTATACATGATCCCCAAGTTGGCAACTAATGAATAATGGCAAATTACATGAAATCAGTCATGATCATAAAGCAAAGTTGCTCCTGTCCATGACATGAAAGCATATGGGGGGAGCAGAAGTATAGCTCCATTCATTCCTGAAGTCAGCATGAGATGTGAGTAGTCAACTTCACACACCAGCAACTTTACCCCCAGGAAAGGTTGGATGGGTCCAGACCCTCTCCGGATGTTGCAGAGAAGAGGAACATCTCTTGTGCCTATCAGAATTTGCACCCTGGATTTCCCAACAGCCCACAGTCTAGCCATTATTCTGACTACATTGACCTGGGTCTACACAATCAGTTAATGGAGTTCTAGGGCTTAAACTGTTAATGTCAGAAAAATGTTAGTCAAAGAGTCAAAATTTCTATTCCTGAAATGCTGCTTCTAAGCTGGCTTTCAAATGAAAATACTTTCATACAGTGATTAAACATGGTCTCTGTGTATGTCCTCTGTGTGTAATGAAAATCCATTGACATTTGTCATTACAGCATGAATTCTTAACATAGGACACACACAGGCCATGATCACTTTATGAGAGTATTTGCATTCAAAACCAGCTTAGAAATAGTATTTCAGGATTAGACGTATTTATTCTCTACTTAAATCATTTTCTGAATTTAACATTTTAGGACCCAAACATGTGGCCCCCAGTGCTACAAAATGTGGCCCCCAGACTTTTAGGTTTAATTTCTAAATATAAAAAAATGTTTGTAAAAATATGTTGTTTACAGTATAATTATAAACGGTATGAATGTTACATTTAAGATGTTTAGTGATGTTTTTCAATTCATATTTAATATGTGTCTTCTCTCTATTAAAATACAGGTACTGCAATAATTTTGATTGTTTATAAATAACTGTGAAGTGATGCAAAAAATTCAAACCCCAGATTGTAGTCCAACATTTTAAAAGGGATATAGTATAGTAAAACAAAAACTTTAACACAATTTAATTCCTCATTCTAGAAAACTGCTATGGTCAGAAAACCTTTACACTTGAAGCACAGCCCTTTGATTTTGTCTTATCAAGTACAGTAGAAGCTGAATTGGACACAACTGCCCTAGATACACCAGAGACACTGATGCAAGGAGGAGGGACAAGAATGTCATCTGTCCCCTTCCTCTGGATTTTTTTGAAAAATGTAAATTTAAACAATTTAGAAAAGAATAAAATATACTGAATATTAGTACCATTAAATCCAGTGTTATTAAATCTGCACATCAATGTAGATATCCATAACTCTATGACCATCCATGAAAATATTCTTAAAGAATTCTAAACATGCCTGTAAGTAAATGTGCTCCCCCCCTGCCCAAATTTCTGGCAGTGCCCAGGACAAAGAAACAACCATTAACTCACAGGCAGGTGACAACTATTGGTTCCTTGCCACTGTAGAGCCGCTCGGTTTCCTGCCATAGCTCCAGCATAATAGAAGCTGAAGGTGGGAGCATCTCATTACTCTTCCACCCTTTCAAGTGTAAGATGTGTATGATCTTATCTTGTATCTTGACCTGAAATAAAGAAGTTGTTATGAAATTTCAGGTTCTTGTGGTAGTGACAATAAAGGCTACTTTCCTTCACCTGACAGGGACAACAGGTCCCATAATAATATGTATTCCTTTATACCCGGATGGGGAAACACTGTTCTGTTACGTCATGATATTAAAACTGTCTGTATTTGTAACACAACTCTTATTTATCTTACACACTTCTAAAGGATTAAGAGACTGTGTGAGGTTCACTTCCAATTGAATTGCCTGTCCACTTCTGAGGGGTAATTTTGTTTACTGATATCATTATGAGTTTTGCGGTAGACGTAAATTCTTTATTGACTTCCCGAAGCAGCATTTCTTACTTCGTTGTTTCTCAGAGTGTCAGAATGAAACCTCTCACAAAAAACTTAGCCTGTCACTGAACTAGTAACACTTAGCATCATACAACCTATAAATATTGATCACAGACCGTTTGTTCCTTGATCTTTTGCAAATACATCCTGTTTCATCAACTGATAATTGCTCAGTTTGGCTTCCTGCACTGATATGTTGTCACATTTTGTTTGTCATCAGAAACTGGAATGCTGAACACAAGATGGACACAAATGCAAAATCATAATAAGCAGAAATTATATACAAACCTTTACTTCGGAAATAATGAAAGAGTATATTCAGGGCAATCATTACTAATGATTCCTCAGTATGAAAATTTATGAGGAGATGAAAAAGGCTTTACCACAACAAATACAATTTGAACTTAATCCATTTTTTCATCAAATGCTTGGAACATTGGGCAGCTGTCATATAAACACTTTGTTAGTGCATAGCGTGCTAAGATGTAGACAATTCTGTTCATACATAAAGCACTACAGTGCAACCTCTGACTCTCTCTCTGTGTGTGTGTGTGTGTGTGTGTGTGTGTGTGTGTGTGTGTGTGTGTGTGTGTGTGTGCGCGCGCGTGTGTGTGCGTGCGTGCGTGCGTGTGTGTGTGCGCGCGCGCGCGCGCGTGTGCGTGCGCGCGTGTGTGCGTGCGCGCGCGCGTGTGCGCGCGCGCGCGCATGCGTGTGTGCACAATGATATAATAATATGAGATCAATTTCAAGTACATCGAACTATATAATGTACCAATGATTATTCTTATGGATTTATACAAACAATATGAGCTCAGTTAATATACAGTCAAATGTATATCAGTTATAGCTACCTAACAGCAGAAGAAAAAAGTATCTTCTATTCAACATTTATATTAATTTATATTAATTCACTACACAACAATTTTGCAACTCCATTCCTCAAGAAATGTCAGGGTCACAATATCATAGTCACAAAACTTAGTAGTACAATGTGCCAAATACATTTCCTAACAAATTTCTGCTTTGCATTAATTCAGAAACTAAATCATAATGTGACAATAAATTTAAAATGGAACATAATCTACCCTGTGTACAAGAGAACCACTGTAACAACACTCTGCACACAGGTAGATGGAATATTTCTTAGCAGTGTACATCTTATTTGGACTTTTTGACATACAACTTCTATCATGAAAAGGTGCAGAAATGAGCATTTAAAGTGCCAAGTATGCCGGCCATGACAGAGAAAACAGGAATATTGGCAACACAGTCACAGAGACAGTACTCCTCAAATAAGTGATATTTTGCCTAGTTCAATTAAGAAGTCTACTTTCAATATTCTTTGTAATCTGAACATTCACAAATCCTTCACTGATTCCAGGCATGTGAGATTTAAGATTTTTGTGGTGGTGAGTATTCATATCACAGTTTTCTGCGATGTGATGCCATGGAATTTTGTAGATGTTACTTATGTTTCAGAGGAACCTGCAGCCTCCATTTTCAGAATAAAGGACAGAAGTGGCAGGTTCAACTGAAACATTACTACCATCTACCCAATTACATGGCATTCCATCCTAAAAGACAAGTATCTGAATTCCAGATTCCAGGATTTGAGCCTACCAGACCCTGTCATTGACATTATAACCTGCAGTACACTAGCCACCATTAAATAACTATGAATAATCTTTAAGAAATTGAAAAGAAGAGAAGTAATTGAAGTATTACAACACAGATATTAGGTTTCAGGCTTTCACAGCCATGTTGCTCCACTGATAGCCTTTATAAGTTGTTATCCTGTATAGGAACATAAGTTTGTTCCATTATGTAAAGCAATGTTTTGCATCCAACTTTAGCCTGAACCTAAGTCAGTCACTCTGAATATGATGCAGCATGATCCTCTGAAACACAGGAACAACTGCTTTACAGTGTAATAACCTAGAAGACTATCACTAAATAACAGCCACTGTTCTCTTCTGACACACTGGGAGATGTTGTGGGTTAAGAAACATGGTTAAATTACAGCAAGAGAATAAACTTTATTCAGCAAGATGTCAGGTGTTGTATTGAAGTCAGAACAGAATACTTACTGGAGCATCACTCTCTGCAAGATGGAGGGTGTGAGTTCTCCAGTAAAGAGACTTATCCTCCACTTTCCATGTGACTGTAAGGAAGGGCACTGGGTTCATCTGGGGCTGCTGCTCAGATGGCCAGAACTCACACACATTCTGAAAACATACAAGGAAAATTATGCAAAAAAAGTGGGACTATAAGATTGACAAAAATATGTGAGTGAGCAGTGTATCAATCACACATCCTTTCAGTTTCAGTTTCTAGTTCTCCTTTCTCATGTCATAGCCCAGGGATTTGTAAAAAAATAAAACAGTGAATACAATGCACTTTTGTTCTAAATAAGTTATGAATAAAATTAATGTTCTCCACGTGCACATAGGTATGCACATGTTTGAGGTACACATTCCAAATTTAGCTGAGAACTTATATAATGCAGCTGTTTCATAATCAAACTTCCACCAGTTCACTCAGCTCTGATATAACAGAAATGATATTAAATGTGAGATATGAGTGTGTAAATTTATTAAAAAGACCAACAAATGCACTTCAATTTTATGAATGTAATTTCTACTACATAGTGACCACCGACACGTTTCGGCCACTCACATGCCCATCTTCAGGGGTTTAAACACAAGAATACAAACATTTATAGTGTGTCAGGATCAGTCCACAGTTAAAATTACATTACCTAATTTTAATCAAAACTATATAATTTTAACTGTGGTGTGATCCCAACACATTATAAATATATTTGTATTCTTGCACTTCCCACCCTGAGGAAGGCCACATGAGTGGATGAAATATGTAGAAGGTCGCTATATAATAAAAATTATATTCATAAAACCAAAGTGCATTGGTTGGTAATTTTAATACATTTTATGTGTCGAATTAATGCATGGAATATGGAGCATATTAAAGTGGAATATGTGGTTCTCACAGCAATTTGCTGAAAATTCAAGTCGTAATGAATATATGCTGTGCTGTTGGGTAAACAGTTTCTGACATTTCAAAAGACTATAATGGCATCATCATCATTGTTGGGCAGTCCTTGTTCATCTTGAAGTGCTTGACAGTGAAGACAAAGGCACTAAGAGCTTCTGAAATGTTGGGAAATGTCTACCCCATGACATGGTATAGCAGCCAGAAGTCTGTGACCTTCAACATTAAATGTTGCAATAATTCAATGGATTCAAGACAAGGTGAGATACCTATGTGAAAGAAGAAGTAAATGACATGGTGACATCAGACAGCTTCTAACTCTTTTAAACGTTTTACTACATATTTTAAAAAGGCTGGGCCACAACCAAATCATGTTTTTTAATATTTCTTGAGAAATATTTTCTTCTCTCGAAAGACTCTTCTCTTCTCTCACAAGACCCAGTTCCATACAAGCTTTCTAGCAGATTCTTTCTTACTTCATTTTTGCTACAATTTTTCAAAAGTAAACACTTTTATTCTTGTTACTCATAAGTTCTAAGGTGGTGTTTGATATTCTCAGTTCTACTTTCATTTCTTCAAGCACATACCACTCTATTTCTTCCAGACTGTCACCAACAGAATGAAACTTCTTGCTAATAATAACTTTGTCATACAACTTTCATGAAATTCACATGTTGAGTAAAAACTGTATACCAGTTCAAATTGTAAGCTGATGAGCTACCCATTGAAATGTTAGTCATTTCAAGAAAGAGGCTATAAAAGCACAGAAACAAGTCATCTTAGAAAACTGTCTACCTGTCTGAGATCCTTGTCTTTTAGTTTTTACTAGTCTACATGTAACAAACCTTAATTTTCTCATCTACTTCATTCAGCACAACAATTAGTGATATACTCTTCTCAGCTACAAGTCTCCAGAAGTCACCAAGAGTTGATGGCAGTGGAAACTGTGTCACCACAAACTGATCCTTGATCCGGAACCCATCCACATACACAGCATTTATGTACTCTGAGTTTTCATCTTCATATGGGTATCGCGACAGGAAGACTCTGCCACTCTGACCTAGCACATAAAAAATAAAGATGTCAGAGCCATGCACATAACAATCACTATCAGTTCTGTCTGTGCACAGCCTAATCCCACTGGGCATGTAAATATCATCTTCTCCTATAGGTGTCATTCACATATACAGAAATTTTAAGTGTGCCTTGTCAAGGCTTGAAAGGGCACAAATACAAAATGTCACTTGCTTTTCACCTCTTCTGTTTAACTTCCATTGCGTAGTACTACTGTAGCATTACCAAGAAGTTAAAGAATTGAGAAAGATGTGTTTATTACATGGCCATACTGACATATGGGGTGGTAAAACAGGCAAGAAACAGACAGACATCAGTAGACTAACAACATCTGAAATACGATTTTTAAAAAATATGGGAGAGGAAGAATCGAAACAGAGAGAATAAAAGTTGAAAAAATAAGAAAGAGTTTATAGAAAAATATTTCTAAAGACAAAATAGTAAAAAAGGAAGATGGTACATGTAGATTATATAAATGAATAAAGATAAAATCCCAAAGACGTTTGGAATGGCAGTAAAAGAAAAGTATCACTATGAAAATTATGCATGATCAGAAATATGCTGAGACAATTAGGACAGTGCATGTAAACTTGCAGTTCCTGTTACTTATTTCATAGCAATACACTGCAAAGAAAATGGTTGGTAGCTTATCTTCTGTACAGTCCAAGGCAGGGAACAATAAACTCCATGCTCCAGTATCACTGGTGCAGAGATCTCCAAAATTCCGTATGCACTCTCATACAGCTAAATTTTGGTTGCAGGTGAAGCTGCAGCATGGAGCAACTTGGATGAACTGGTCCAAACCTCACCACCATGTTGTAAAAATGGTAACTGCATGATCCTACAGTCTTGCATGAGAGTTTATGCAGAATGTCCAGAAAATTATATATTTTGAGTTATCCGACATTCAGTAATGAAGGACTTTGAATTACAGATTAATAGTATTTTGAATTAACTGCACTCAAGAGTACACAAAATCCTATGTCTGACACCAGGAAACATCACATGCTTCAAATCATATGGTATTTCAGATTCACCAGTTTCAAAGTAACAAGGTTGTACTGTATGACAAATACAAAATTTTGACATTCACCAGTTGTTAATTATTACAAAACTGCCATTGTTAATGTAAAACCTATACCAACCATCACAAACACCAGTCTCAATTTTAAAATGTCCCAAATTTACTCCAC
>Ga0268261_10004323_pt1 | contig 10632 bp, 12 predicted proteins | sample TergutNc150P1_FD_190353 | JGI IMG/M metagenome (GOLD analysis project Ga0268261, IMG submission 190353) | Nasutitermes corniger P1 segment gut microbial community from laboratory colony in Florida, USA - Nc150 P1 (SPAdes) (version 2) | ecosystem: Host-associated > Arthropoda: Insects >...
ACACGCACACACACACACACGCACACACGCACACGCACGCGCGCACACACACGCGCGCGCGCGCGCGCGTTCCAAGGGAACCTTTCTACCTACATCTCTCCTGAAAGTGGAAGCATTACTATCATTGATATTTTCAGTCTTAGGGATGTATGTTTTTTATTTGTCTGAATATCTGGTGTTTCTGTGCTTTTACCTAAACTCATCCTGCTGAGAGACATCATCAGTGCTACATGAGCAAATTAGTAGCAGGGTTGTCATATGGTCATTTTACAAGTACTCTAAATGTCTGCCCTCATTTCCTGCCATGATTATTAGTGTAACCACTAAGTTGTAGCTAGGCTTTTTTGGTGAAAATCTTATTGCTGGGGTAAGCAAGTGACTGTGAACTGATTGCAAGATCCCAATTAACCTTTTGGCACCAGAGTTTTACATTTAAATTTTAGCACACCCTGTATGTAAAATGTGAATAATGCAGAAACCAAAAAAGGTAGCATTATTAAATAAACGGCATTTTGAAGAGAAAAACGGGGAGTGTGAAGCATGTTTAAAATACTCAGTACTTATATTTGTTTAAAAAAAATATATAAAATGCAACATCTGGAGGGTAGCGGTACGCCCATCCTATATATAGGACGCATGGTTCTTAAAGGTTAACAGACTGCAGTTTTTCTGACAAAAACTGATTCTAGAACACCATGTGTTTGTTGGTCTCCGTTTGACTGTTTTTAAACATCCACTGTTAGATACGAGGAAATGTAGAGAAAGAATTTTTTAATTGTGTTCGTATATCATTGAGCACTGTACTCATATTCAAAAAAATATGGCTCTAGTCAGTAGTTTTACATACTATACTGCTGTATGGACAAATTGCTTGTGTTTGCTTGTGTCTTGGTCTGCCCAAGTATTGCCCTTTTTGTGACTATCTGTGTGAAGTCCGTATTTGGTATCTTCTTTGTACATTGTGTGTGTGTGTGTGTGTGTGTGTGTGTGTGTGTGTGTGTGTGTGTGTGTGTGTGTGTGTGTGTGTGTGTTAACTCTGAAAAGCACAGTGGTCATTATGTGTACCATCTGATTTAATATAAGAAAATTACTTTTTTTACGGATTAAGGTTATGTCTTTAGTACTGGTCCTTACACTGAGTGGCTAAATGTTTCATTTTTGTAGTAGAGGACATAGTGTTTTCTTTGGGAAATGAATTTCATTTTTAAATATGGAATATTAATTTGTAAATGTTTTGAAGTCTGTGCTTGAAACTGTGTTGGATGGGTAAATATCCTTTAGTATACTGTCTCTGCTGGTAGCTAAAGATCTTGAATGTTACAGTAGACAGAAAGTCTTATTGTGTTACTGTACATTATTGTCCCACAGAATCTCCAATCAGGGCACCCCACAGCACCATACATTAGAGAGTTCCTCATCCTGATGTCTGTGTGCCATACAGTGATTCCAGAGAAGGCATATGATAATCAGATTCACTACCATGCTGCATCTCCAGGTATGAAGGTGCTAAGGGCAAGAACACAGTTAACTCTCAATCATTGGAATGTGTAATGTAATAAACCCTACATGACAAGGCTGGTGCTGCATAGCACTGTATTCTTAATGAATGTTGTTGCACCACTAACAAGGGGTTTGAGCTGAAGTGTATAATCCATAATTATGAGATAGTGCAACAGTAAATAGCAAGGCTTGACAGCAGAAGCAGAGGAAACTAAGCATGATAAAAAACATTAATTCTGGAAAGCACTGCAAGTCCTTTTGAGTGAACTTGTTTAATGATGTAAGATATACAGCATGGTTGTTACATAAAATCCGTGTTCAGTCACTGATGCTAGTTATGTGCAATTTGATATGCAGATGAATCATAAACATATTTACAGCATTTGTATGAAGCATTATTTATGTACTTGATATTTATGTTGCTGTGCATCATGATATACGAAAATGACCAACATGATATAACTGTGTAGGATAATTTATTATTCCTTGGCTTCTCTACATGTTTTGAGCGATATTTTCGCTCATCATCAGGAGCATCTAAACTGTATTACAGCATCTGGTATTACACACATATGTCGCTGCCGGCTGGTATCATGGGCATGTTGGCCAACATGCCCGTGATACCAGCCGGCAGCAACATACGTGTGATACCAGAAGCTGTAATACAGTTTAGATGCTCCTGATGATGTGCGAAAATATCGCTCAAAACATGTAGAGCAGCCAAGGAATAATAAATTATCCTACACATTTGCATCTTGTTGGTCATTTTTGTATATTACATTATTTATATCTTTAAAATTACGTGTATGGTAATGGAGAAAAAGTTTGATGCTTTGTCTAGTTTCTGTCAGATTGTAGGAATATGTGATACTGGACATTGTGCATACCAATATTCATATTTACCCAGATCAAAGAAGAATTTTTCCAGAATTCATGGTCTGAAAAAATTGTGGCTGTCTTATAGTTAAGCACAGTGTTAATCATGTTCTGTGTTGATACTTTCCTGAAAACTGAAGATTGTGGGGGGTGCATCGTCTTATATTTTGGTAAATATGGTAGATCACTCATCTGTATAATGGTTAATTTTTTAATTTATACTGGCTTTTGTATACTGGTAAAGAAATTTACAGGAAAGTGTGCTCATTCTTCTGTGTTCATCTCTTAATGGTCCAGGATTTTTGATTAATGTGCCACTATTTTGGTCTTAAGACTTTGCTTTGAACCTGAAAATGTATGCAGTATAATAATTAGCAGGAGTGTTATAGAATGGGTAAAAAAAGACTTAATCCTGCTGCAGGCATAAAGGATACATAGTTCTCCTTCAGATATTGCAGTATTGCAGCTTAAACAGAAGTTTTGTTTCACACTTGAGGACCAATTCTTGCAACTGATATTGTGGGGAATATATATTACATTGAGATCTGCTATTACACATGTTTTGTTGATGCAAATTGGCCATAACACAATTAACAGGTGAAGGCTGTTTGTGTAATGCAAATTGTTGCACACGTGTTTTGGCTGTTACACGATTTCAGTGACCAGTGTGAAGATTTAAGGTTGGGCAATTGGCCAAATTTTTCTGATCAGACCCTTTTTTTTATGCAGTTTTCTAGAGTGTGAGGTCTTGCAAGTATGCAACTGTCACGTTGTAGCAGAAAATACTATTTATTCATCATACTGGGCATGTGATATGACATTTTTATGACTATGCGATGAATACAAAGCATTTCACTTTTGTTCTGAACAGATGAGCAGGCATTAGTAAAAGGTGCTTGCAACTTTGGGTATGTCTTTGATACACGGACTCCTCATCATGTCGAAATTGATGCACTTGGGACTCGTGAACGCTATGAGATATTAAATGTCCTTGAATTTACAAGCACTCGCAAGAGAATGTCAGTCATTGTTCGAAATCCGTCTGGCCAGATAAAACTTTACTGTAAAGGAGCTGATACAGTTATATATGAGAGGTATGTGCCCTGTGACAGTATTTATCTTAATATAACAATAATTATGGATCTTTTTTTAGAACATTAAATCCTTATTTCCTTTTCCTCTCTGCCTAAAGCTAACCTTCATATTCAGTCCCGTTATTGCCCAGCATATGTAACAGTAGTCCTGTAAATCTCCATCACTCATACATGAATTAGTCAGTTTGTTGGTTAATCGTTATTGCCCAGCATACGTAACATTAGTCCTGTAAATCTCCATCACTCATACACGAATTAGTCAGTTTGTTGGTTAATCGTTATTGCCCAGCATACGTAACAGTAGTCCTGTAAATCTCCATCACTCATACATGAATTAGTCAGTTTGTTGGTTAATCGTTATTGCCCAGCATACGTAACAGTAGTCCTGTAAATCTCCATCACTCATACATGAATTAGTCAGTTTGTTGGTTAATCGTTATTGCCCAGCATACGTAACAGTAGTCCTGTAAATCTCCATCACTCATACATGAATTAGTCAGTTTGTTGGTTAATCATGGACCTTTATTTCTGTCTCACACTTTTTTATTTATGTTAGATTGATCTGCAGTGTGTGAAAACCACATGGTGGCATAAACACAGATACTTTTAAATCGGAGTTTCATATCTCTCTTTCTTCTTTGCTATATTTTGTTTCTGCCAATCATTGAATTAACTGCCTGCTTACATTATGTTTTGCTAACAGTAAGTAGGTATGCATTTTGTCTGTGCTTTGACCACTTTGTGTAATGTGGTTGCTATTACATTGTAGTGAATGACAAGAGGTGTGGGAATGATTGATGCCTTTCCCAACCCCACAATGCCACACTGAGTTGTGGCAGTGGTTGTAGTAAATGCCAATACAATTCTTTGTTGTAAATTTTTTTGGGCACTGGCGTATTCTAAACAAATACAAGGTCATGAAGGAGTTTCACGTTACTTTGGTCAACCCTTCATATTGTGCTGATGTGGTAGTTCCAACAGTTTCTTCTTATTTCTCAAACTGAAGAGCTGTTTAAATGTGTGTACCTTTAATGCTGATAGCAACACTCAAAGGGATTTCAGAATCTCTTTTCCATCATTGTTGTAGTGTTAGCAGAAGTGTGCAGATTGAGAAGGAGAATATTTCAAACTCATGAAACAGTTTTCTAAATCTTTTATCACTTTTTTATTATTCTATCAGTCCAGTTGGTTGTGGGTTTTATGTCATATATCACCATCATAACACCACTGATGGCAGACTTGAAACTTTCCAGCTGATTGGTGACAGAAGGTGATAAAACAGCATACATTGTACTTGTATCTTCTTCATTGCCATCCCTTAATCCCTCTGCAGCCAGTGTGGAGATGTTCATTGCTTGAGATTAGCCCTTTCCCTGTGGACAGGAACAGATCCATTTTGTGCAGTGCTCTGTTATATCTTGCATACAATACTAGGTGGTGAACAAACTCTATATATATGGTTATTCTAAGTGAAACATGAGCTTTTGATTTGCTGAGTTATAACTGCAACAACTGTATGTATGAGTGTTTTTAAAAATTCAGGCTTGCTCCTGATGGACAGCAGTTTAGAGATGAGACACTGAGACAGCTCGAAGTCTTTGCAACAGAAGGCCTTCGAACACTTTGCTGTGCAGTTGCAGACGTGTCTGATGATGCATATGAGGTATGTTAGATTGATATTTCACTTGTGTGTAGCATGTTGAAAGATGTCAGATAAATGTAAACTCCTCCTGTTCCCGATCATTTTGCCAAGTAAGCTAAGTGAAAGTGTTGAGGTAAATAATTTGGAGTGGTAAAGATGTTCAAATACCCCACACCTCACTTGTGGAATTGAAATCTAAATCATTCAAGCTGTTGGCGGTACAAGCGTTGATTTGAAAGTACCAGGACTGATTATGTGAAACCTTAGATTCTACACTTGCATTTTGGAGAGTTTAATAACCTTTATAGTGGGCCCTTCTGCATGTACACACTTGTTCTGATGTAGCTGCCAATCCTAGAAGCACTTCTTACTCTGTCCATACCATGGCCTTATTGTTTTCCTTGGGGCCATTCATGGTCCTGGACTAACAATGCATGTGCAACAGTGTAAGGATTAATGTACAGAATGTATCTGACAAAGAGTCTGAAATACAACCAGCCCATTGGGGGCCCCTTGCAACTGATTCTGATGTCTTACGCTGGCCCTGCTTGTCTTGATTTTGTTATGTAAAATCTTTCTGTTTATTTTCTGTTCCAGACGTATATTCACTTGTTGTTCAGCATGTTCACAGATTTCATCATCCATGAAGCTGTTGTATGTTTAATCTGGTTCCTGTTTATTTGCTGTCTTCTTCTGAACCTGAATATTCCTCGTATTTGGTAGGATGCCACTCACTCTCAACTGCATTGTTCCAATTGGTGTTTGTATTTTACACCACAAGCATATTTGCTGTGCTTGCTTATAAAGTAACAATGATCATGTACTTGTTGGGATGTTCACATTTCAGTTAATACTTGCAGTGCTGCATACCAAAAAGATGTCATCTTAACTGATGCAAGCAGATTGCACTGTAAGTTTTACTAGCTCAGTTTGGTCAGTCAAGCATTAGACTACATGTCCTCTGAAAAAGGAAAAATGAGTAGTCATGTGAGATCACCATGCTGTCTGTATGTCCACCCATTTAAACGTTTGTGTAGTAGACTGATTTCTACAAAACTTGGTTATGAACCTTTTCTCATTTGAGACTACCCCATTGCCATGCACTTTATTTTCTACATTTAGTAACAGCAACGTGGTAGACATGCAAACTTAGGAGGTGGGAACAACACCAATGCTATTTGCTGTTGGGTCCTGAAAGGATGTACAGTAATAGAGCTTGGAAAAATGTGCAGATTTTGTTATGGTAATACTTTTGTACTCGTAAATTGTACGATACCAACATGGTGTCCATGTGAAAATTTTTATAGCTTTCAGTTTGTTGGTATTGATGAATGAACTAACTAGGCATGTTAAATTTGGTATAGAGATGGAATATGCCAGAAGTGGCCACAACATGGTTTTTGCATATTACTGGTGGGGCTTGCCCAAGTTGCCCGGGGAAAATAATGGTCAGGTAGTGTACATGTATGTGCAGCTGAACATGAACAGCATTTTAAAAGATTTTGTAAAGAAAGTTGGCAAATAACTACATGAAGCTAACCTATTGTAACTGGATGACCAGAAATAAAAATCCAGCAAATGAGGCAAAAAAATGTTTTCTTAATGCATGGTTCTTGCCCAGATTTGCTTCTAAAGCACAGCTACTGAAGCTTGTCTAATTGGCTACCCCTGGCTTGTACACGTATCTTCACCTATGTACGAAATTTTGCTTTTATGTCAACAGTTACAGGCATGTTGATGATGCCAGTTTATCCTACTGGTGTAACATTTACATAAACTGTACTTCAGTGATATCCTGTTCAAAAATGAAGAAAAACAATCATAATAGTAGTAATAAATATGTAGAATTAGAATTTATCCAGTAGGGAAAGAGGCTTAATGAGTTCTGCGTGGAACTTCTTGTTTTACACACTACTTCACTTGTTCACATGAAATATCTTTTTGTCTTCTTATGCATCCATGGGTGTTTTGCACGCAACCTGGTGAATTATGAAGAACAGAAGACTTTCTCTCATGCTTTGATTTGAGTTGAAAAATTTTGGTGTTTGGCTAAAGCTTACCAAGTGTACCATGCTGCTATCATGTTACTAAGTGAGATACAAAATACTGACCTAGCACACATGTAGTTAATGTAGTTACATTCCCCACTGTTTGAAGGATAAGACTGGTTTCTAAAGCCGTCAGTTCAATTACAGAGATTAAACGATGGTATTTTATTCCAGGAGTGGAAGGACACGTACTATAAGGCTAGTACATCACTGCAGTTCCGAGAAAGAAAACTGGAGGATGCTGCAAATCTCATAGAAAATAACTTGATTCTGTTGGGTGCAACTGCCATTGAAGACAAACTTCAGGATCAGGTATCATATTTAAAATATCAAGAGCTTAGTTCTCTTGGTGATGGTCATTTGACCACTACAGACATTGCTGACTGTGTCACTACTGACATGACCATCACCACCACCATTCCTACAGCTTTCACTTCTGCATTCTACTGTTGCATTCAAGGAAACAGTGTAAACAATCCATTTTGTCAACACACCACTCTGACACTGACATAACCCAGAGACTACCTTTAATTGTGCAACAGACCGTTGTGGCTCCATTACATGACAAAATCTGGTCAACAAGGATATACAGTTTACTAACTCGGTAGCACAGTATACACCACGTATTTCTTTACAGATTTCTATATTGAATACTTTCAGGAATCAAAGTGTGAAGTGACAATAAATTTTGCAAGGGTAATAACCTAAGCTGTGTGAAGTAGGAACATTGTTTCAAAACTGTGACTGTGGGTAGATGGTATTGTTCTTAATAGTACACCTTTTATTTGAATTTGTCATCTTATAAAATGTACACCATACAATGTCAAATATGAACAGGTGCAAAAGTGTGCATCTAAATTGTAAAGTAAGTAGGTAAGTTGAAATTTAAAAAGGCAGGATGCTAAAGGTTAGAGTAACCTCCACATGGATTTATGTATGGGGACAGACTGTAAAAGTGGTACTTTTAAGGTCAAAGGTGATGTTGCACAAAGAATTTATGAATGACTGGTATTTTATTGTTGGTAAGAATTAAAAAAGAAATGTAGAAAGAAACATAATTAGATTTTTTTTTTTGAGGTAGTATTCTGAAATACTCTCAGTTGTGATAGGGATTCTTGATGGCCAACATGTTTGTGAGATGTTAAGAGTAACAACCAGGTAATTAAATTAAATAATGCATGAACGGTACAAAGGTTTGCGACAGTGAAATATGTGGCTTTGTCCTTGATGACACGGTGGTTTGGTCTCATGTGGTATTACACCATGTAATCCCGTACCCGCTTTCATTGTTTTTGAAGGAAACTGCTGCCTCCCTCTGGAGCTAGAAGCAGTGAACAGCGTACTGATAAGATGTTAAGAAATGTGAAATTATGTACTGTGGGGCGTTACAGAAAATATGTTAGCAGCAAAGTGATCATACTGGTCTTGTGACTAGCTACAGCATTGGAATTAGATCGGAGGATTCCTAATGGACTTCAAGATGGCAGATAAAACTGATGTCAGTGACTCTAACTCTCCATAAATGGTATAGCAGCTTCCAATTGTGAAAACTGTATTGCATTGAAGAACCATGTTCATAATTTGATATTGGAACTTGAATCAGCAGACTTAATCATTAAACTTCTTCAAGAAGGAGGAAATACAACTGATGTCCCTGAAGTGGTTCAACCAGTGAAAACAGGAAGTCCAGTGATTTGAATGATATTGATATTGTAACCATAAATGGATCACTATAACAAATAACCAAACTAGAAACTCCTCTAAACCCATGAGTTCATTAACTCGACATATTAGTGCAGTTATCACAATCTCTAATAGATCTGTTCTGTTATTGAACCTCAAAGATGCATTAATAATTGCTAATAGTGATGATAACAGAAGACAAATTGCATCAAAGAAATGTGTGTTACCTTCTATGAAGAAATGCAAGATCATCATAATAGGTGATAGTCATGTAAAGGCTTGTCTGAGAAGATTTGTAATGGTCTTGATAGCTCCTGCAGTGTAATGAGTGTATCCAAACTTAGTGCTGATTGAGATACTATTATCACTCCTTCCCACTACAAGACTAATAATTTTTCAAAAAATTATATGTTCATAGTTTGTGGAGGAACTAGGGATATCAGCAGCATTGACACCAATAAAGCACTAAGGTGTTTTAAGCAGTTTGCAATGAAGACTAGCAATACTATGTCATTATTCTTGATGCACTACACCTCCATGACCTTGAGAAAAAATTGTGCATTAACAAAGAAGTAATTATATTCAACAGAAAGCTTCGTAAAGTAACGAAATCTTTTCAGCATGTTCAATTACTCATTATGAATATGATCAGAAATCTTCAGTTACTCATTATGAGTATGAGCAGAAATCTTTTAATGAGACCTGGCTTACGTCTGAACTCCTGTGGTATATCTGGGACCTCCGGCGTTACTGTGAAATCGGTAAGTGTTCTTTCTTCAACTAAACAGGACAGTCCTCCAAGAAACTTAGCCTGGCCAGATGAAAGTCCTCATTAAAAAATTTGAGAGTCCTGCAGTCGTCAGTAATCTGTAAACCATGACACATCACTGAAGAAAGGAGTAATATCAATGTGAATCAAGTTAGAACTACACTTCAAGATTCAGAACAATGACCTTTAAGAAGAAAAAAGCCTACCAACAAAAATGATGATTTTTTATGCACATAACTGATAATACTAACTCATGGTTAACCATCTTTCACCAAAATGAAAGGGGTTTGGGTGATAAGAGTGGTGAACTAATGTGTTCACTAATTAACAGTATGTTTACTCCTCATTTCCTCTGTTTATCTGAACACTTTATAACCTTACAAAATTTATCAACTATTTTATTAGATAATTATTATTTATCTTCCAATTTGTCATGTATTAATCATATTGGGTGTTGAGTATGTATATTCACTAGGGCACATTGCAATACAGCACATGTGATGTTTCTCAATTTTGTACTGAAAAAATGTTTGAATTTTGTGCTATTCAACTCAACCTGGTAAACCCTTACATCATCATAATATGTATTTATAGATAACCTACTGAGTAGAAATACCAACAAGATGCAGCTTTGTGATAGAATTTATTATTCCAAAGTTTTTTAAAGGCTCACCATGTTTCAAGCGGCACACCGCTCATCATCAGGAGCTCTAAACTGTATTTGCAGCCTCTGTTTTATATGCCCATATGGTGACCGGTTGTTGCCAAGGCTGAGTGGGCACTGGATCAGGTATCTTGACTGTTAGTATTGATCACGTAGTTACGTGAGCCGTGTATAGTATACTACAATGCACGGATCCATGAGTATCAAATTTATTACCTACTGGTAATATCTTCAATTTTTTTAGTCATTTGTATTCAACTTTAAAATATCTGTATAATACTACAATTGAATTTGTCCCATGTGGGGATATATATGTTAAATTCTATAAAGATTCCAACTTCAAACTTCAATTATCA
>Ga0268261_10004324_pt1 | contig 10630 bp, 4 predicted proteins | sample TergutNc150P1_FD_190353 | JGI IMG/M metagenome (GOLD analysis project Ga0268261, IMG submission 190353) | Nasutitermes corniger P1 segment gut microbial community from laboratory colony in Florida, USA - Nc150 P1 (SPAdes) (version 2) | ecosystem: Host-associated > Arthropoda: Insects > Digestive...
GTGTGTGATCTAGAAACATCAAGAATGGGTGCTCCATATATATATGACATTAGTCGCCTAAAGGTTAATAATTTAACCCTTGTCCTGCTAACGTGGAGAAAATGGTGAGCTCCTAATAATGCCAGCAAATAGCAGATGGGATTTAATTCGGGGTTTAAAGGGTTAAAGAGGTCTGAAATTTGCATATTCATGTAACGTGAAATGTTTGCATATATAGGATAATATAAATTTTATGTAATAAGTGTTTTCATGGATTGGCCTGAAACATTTTTTTGTCAACTCATTGTTCTATGCATACTAATGATTTGTTGACATAAAATTTTGGAATTTAAAAATATATTTTTCTGCTAGAATTTTCTTTGTGAATGAAGCATGATCCTTTTGTCAACAGACTATGTGAGAAGCAATACAGTAGTGGGAGATCCAAATCATGCAGAAGGAGTTGTTCTGGCTGAGATCGTTAAGGCAAATATTCCTGTCAGGAATGGAGTAGTGCATCTTATCCATCGGCCACTTATGGTTGTTGACACAACAGTGAAGCAGTTCCTAGAAGTAAGTTTACTGACAACTGAATATCTGTCAGTACCCCACCTTCTACCTCTCTCTTGGATCTGTGTGATGAGTTAAATAACAATGATTCAGCTTGCTGTTAGTACCACTTGGGTGGAAGAAACTGGTTCCTGTAATTTACAAAATATTTCAGAATAGTCCTGAAATTAACAAGACAAGATGTGGCAGCTCAGAACCTGGCATATGCAGGAGGCCAGGGTAAAATTTTTCTGCAATTCATTCACAATGTGTTAATATCTTTAAATAAAGCTTAGATAATGCAATACAATTAAATATTTCATACAAGGCACAAACACATATAGTGGACTTTTAATATGATCCATACCCGTGCATTAAATTGTAATATATATATATATATATATATATATATATATATATATATATATATATATATATATATATATATATATATATGTAGCCAATGAATACACTTTGTTAAAATGGTTTTTTTATTCCATATTACTGATCACCAACCATCCTGCAACATACACCTATATTCATTCAGGGTGCATATTAACAGCAATCAACACCACAAACACACCCTGTTTTACATATTTTAACACCATTTTGAATTTTAACTGTTTTATCAATATATCAACCAACTTTTTATTATAACAGGGAGCACCTAAGCTATTAACCGTTGCATGAAGTGGTTTTACCTATACGGGTTAACAGTTATTGTGTGTTTTATTAGTATTCTTCAAGACACCCAGATGGTGGTCATGAGTACAACCGAAACATGAATAGCAATATGGAATAAAAATACATTTTAACATAGTGCATATGTTGGTTTTCTATATACATTACATGTAGTATACATTTTTAAATAATAACAGTTTCTCTGCTTTTTGAGGTAGCAATTATGTGTGGGAAGGTTCTGAATTGTATTGGTACTTATGTATCAAACTTACAAATTGTTGTGATATTTGATCCCTCAGTTTGAATTGTTTTATTTAAGATGCTGATTTCTGTCATGGCCTTCTGGTTTCTCTACAGACTGTTGCTATGATGGTGCTTATATCATGTGTTTAATATTGTGATAATTTCCATGGGGCAACTAACCTTAAATTGAGCAGTTATTCGTATCTGTTGTGATGGTACACCACAGTTATGTGTGTTTATTTTACTGTATCAGTGTCCAGAAGTCACAAGTCATTGTGCTTGGAATAATATGCTTGTGTGGGAAGGTGTAATGCCTGGGTGACTCGTCCGTTGCTTTGACATACTTGTCTTGTAATTTCCAGTACCTGTGGCAGAAATAACATTTATTTTGCACTTGTCTATGATGAAAATTAATTCAGTAATTATTCTCGACCTTGTGTATGAATCTTGAAATTATGAATAGGACGTACGATTTTCTTACTTACCTGCTCACAACTTCAGGTAGCTCTACTGTTAAATATTTACAGATTTTTATCAATAATCCACTTTGTGTTTTTAAATATGAAGTGTTTCAGTGTTCAAATTAGGTTCAGCATTTAACCTAGACTTTAGAGTTACATACTTCTATTACTGTTTCAGCATTGAATGTCTCTTAAGTCTATAACTATCACAAAAGTTACACATTGATGTAACAGTTTGTGGTCAGAATTACTTTTTTTTTTCCAAAGTCCTAAATTTTGGCATCTTTCTCTTGTGTCACTCTGTACACACTCCTTTCACTTCCACTTCAGTGTATAATTAGTTTTATGTTGCCAAATTCCAAATCCCTATTGCACTAACATATCACAAGAGAATGGTTTTAGTAAGCTTCACAGAGTCTTTCATTGTGATCATCTTTCCTGAATACAGGTTACTTGCTCTTCCCACTTTAGCTATACTGATTGAAATTACTGATTGATGGTGTGGAACACAAGTTCCTCTGTTGACTGTTGTTCTGTGAATTGCTGAAAATGTTGTGACATTGAAATGGGATTTTAATATTTAAAATTGTTGTTGGTGTATGTAGGGTTACAATTGTAGCTACCCAATATCAGACATGACAGTTCATTAAAATATCTAACATACTTGAAAACTGCACCACAGTGGTGGCCGTCAGAACTTCTGTGTGCCACAAATTCTGTAGTGAGATCTTTATTTCCCTACCAGTTCATTTTCTTTCTTTTCTCTTTGCTTGAAGTCTGTTAGCATAGCTTTTGCCAGTATATTTGTTGGATATCTGCTCTACTATAACACACTTACCATATTCCAAATGTGGTTCACGTTCTATCTGTGGTGGTTGTCCTGATTTAAATTTTTAACAGACCTCCCAAGAAAGTAGCATACACATTTAATTCAAGAAAGAAATATTTTAATTTTCTGTCTGGTGTGTAAGGAGGATGCAGAATAGCAGTTCAGATACAGGAATGTATGTGGACTGGAGCTTTAGTCCTTGAGAGAAATGAAGCATAGAAATTGTGGTTATGAAGGTACTTAGAATTGTTGCTGACTTCTTATGAACATTCTTTCTGTGGTGTGTTCATTTCATTGACCCTCGTAATGAGCAGGTTTTTACTTCTCTTTATCTGCCATTCCAGATTCAAGAGATAAGTAAAGCCCCCAGAATAATGTACTATCAGAACTTTAAGTTGTTTGTGCTATGTGCTATTCTTCCACTTAGATGGAACTGACAGGCTGCTGAATGCTGTTGTGTTCAAATAGAATTAATTTGTTTTTGATTAACAAGAGAGAGGAAATGGTACCTTAAGATTTAGTAAGAACACTTGGACACATTCATTTACTCAGAATATATTTTACAAGTGCAGTCCCTATAATATAACATTCAGTACAGTTACATAGTAGTCTATACATGTGCATACAGCTTACAGTTTACAGTTTACAGTACAATACAACGTTGCTAGAGATGGGATGAGACTGAACAGTTTTTATTGCATTTAGTGAGGTTTTCCATTGTTTTTTTTTTATGAGTACTTGGCTGAAATTTGCATTTTGATTTAAATGTTTAATCATCAATAATGATACCTAATAATATGATGTAGAAATGTGTTGAATATGTAGAAACCGTTTTGTTTGTATTGAAATTCTGTTGTCTGACTGGTGGTGGTCAGTTAATCACATTTAATACAAGTCTTAAAAGTTTTAAGATGCGATGTTTACATTTTCTTGTTTAATAGTGACCTGTTTTATTGCAAAACATGGACTTAATTTCTTATTACAACCTTAATAAAAACCTAAACCTCTCTCCCAGGATTTGATATTAGATTGTACATTTTACACACTGGTAAAATTCATGTTACAAGTGATCATTGAGGAGGAGACTGAGAATTTAATCTAATCTCTTGATGTCTTGATGTGTACCTCCTTCTGACACTTGTTTATTCACAGGATTAAGGTGGCAATTGAATATCTGTTTGTTTATTTACTTCCTGAATTTTTAATTCCTGGCTGTGTTCAAACACTGGTGTGGTTTTTAGAAGTTAAATTTATGATGAACATGCAGACTGCAAACAATGTACAAGCGTCATAGCAACAATGCTGAAATTTTTATTTTCATATCTAATAATAATTATAACAAAGATAATAATTGTATAAAAATGTTTCACCAAAATTTATAGAATGTATGAAGTTCTTCTAAGCCTTCAATGATGGCTGCTAAATATTTTGGATTATATTGCAAATTTAGGAATAGCCAAATTTCATTACCTAAGTTACACATAAAATGAAAGAATGCATTCCATCCCTAGCAATGTTTCGCGTATTGCACAACATAACCTATATTCAATAAGACTATTTCATGCACAGACCACTAATTATGATTCTTCTTACTTGACTTTCTTTTCATAACACTTCGTCTACTGCAGTCATTCAAGGTAAACTCACTTTTTCCACGTTTTTACAGCATCTTTATATAACATTACAATATAGTTGCTCTTCATCTTCTTAATTCCACTGATATATTGCCTGATATGAGTATATTGTATGTTTCTTGTTATTACTCTTATTATTATAATCACTACTGTTACTAAACTGTTTGCTGCTGATATTAGTGTCAGCGGACTGAGATGTACGTGAGATATATATCTTCAAGCCACAATTGATACAGATGTGACACAACTTTGAGTTATGTGTATTACTGTTGTTCACACCATGTGCCAGTTATATTTCTACATAATTGTACCAGCAAACGTGCAGAAAGGCAACTTGGCAGTGAGGTATGCTGATTGGCACATGGTTCTGTAGGCACATAACTGAAGATGGACACATTTCATGTTTGTATGATATTTCAAACTCATTATTTTACCTGAATGATTATTAGCATGTTAGGTGTTATTTTTATTTATAAAAAATTTCCTCTTCTGTTAAATTAATCAGTTACTGTGTGATTTATAAACAGAAATAACTCATAAAATTTCCATTCTATGTTAATTATTTTCTCTGTTCTCTATTAGCAGAAGTAATATGTGACAAGATAATAATCAAGCATGATCTTTTGAACTTGGTTATTGGTAAACTGTACTGTTATTTACATTCTAATTTTGTTTTAAATAATTGATCAGTGTATGTACCAAGATTATATTTTGATGCAGAAGTAAACATAGAGGCATTTTGAACATACTGGAACTCTGACTGCTTCCATATTTTACCGTCTTTGAATTGTGAATGTATTCACTTTTATTGAGACATATAATTATCTTAATATACCAGATTTCAAAGTTTACACTATTCAGGAACGTACTTAAGTGTAAGCCAGATTTTGTACAGAATTTGAATTTGAATGTATGGACTTAAAGCTAAGTTGGTTTGGGCTGACAATTTGGGACAGAGACAAAAAAGAGACTAATAGATTTAAGAATACATTCAATGTTTGTCCTCACATTTTAATCCTACAGTTATTTAAATAAAATAAGGGGAAAGTACAAGTAGCATCATGTAAGGTTTATACTGCAAACCTTTAGATGTACTCAGAGAATGATCATTATCAAATTAAGGGAAATAAATCATGCACGTAGTTTTGAATTTCTGCATTCTTTGCTCCAATAAATATTTAATGATCTGTGCATTACTTACGCTCAAAATGCATGTGTTTTTATTATTGTCTGGGTTGAATCAAAATTAGAATGATCAATAGATTGTAGGTGAAATTCCTTAGAATAAATTTCATGAAAATCCATTCAGCTCTTCTTTAGTTGCTGGATATAGACAAACCAACTGAACTGTTATGTAAATATTGCATTTTTGCAGTTTTTTAGTGCAAATAGATACACTATTCCACAAAATGTATTTGCATTCTACACCACATCACAAGAGGGAGGTTTGCTGTTATTTTCGGTCTCTGATTGACTTAGTCAGTGGGGAAAGTTGTGTTGGTACCGATTTGATTGGGGGCTTTGGAGGCCATGCACCCAATTTGCGTGCGTAAATGAAGAAAAAACCTCTGCTTCTTCCAAAAATTGTATCCCAGTCACCCAGTACATAGCCTGTAACTTTTAGTGTCTCGGAAAATGACATTAGTAAATGCAGGAAAAGTACACAATATTGACAGTGGGAATATGGTAGCTTATGGAGAACTAGTTTTTAGCTCTCAGATTATGGGACTGTCAGTATTCAGGAAAAGTTGCGTTTATGAAGAAATGAAGAATAGTTTAGACTCGGGGAATGCTTACTTTCACTCAGTGCCAAATCTTTTATCTTCCAACTTGCTATACAAAAATATGAAGATTAAAACATACAGAAACATGATTTTGTCTGTTGTGTTATGGGGTGTGAAACTTAGCCTCTCACATTAAGGGAGGAACAGAGGTTGAGGGCTGTTTAAGAACAGGGTGCTGAGGAAGAAATTTGGGTCTAAGAGGGAGTGGAGCAGCCTGCATAATGAGCTTCATGATCTGTAATCCACTAAATACTATTCAGGTTATCAAATAAAGATGACATGGGTGTCATGTGTTGGGGGAAGAGGAGAGGTACATATAGGGTTATGGTTGGGAAACCTGAGGGACAGAGACCATTTGGAAAACACAGGAATAGATGGGAGGATAATATTAAAATGAACTTTTAAGATGTGAGATGGAGAGGCAAGGACTGGATTGATCTGGCTCGGTATACAAAGAAGTTATGGACTCTTGTATAATGCAGTAACAAACCTTTGGTTTCCATAAAATGCAGGGAACGTCTTCATTAGCCGAGGACTTCTCACCTTCTCAAGAAAGGCTTTGCTACATGGAGTTAGTTAATTTAGTTAGTTAGTTAGTTAGTCAGATAGTTAGTTAGTCAGTCAGTCAGTCAGTCAGTCAGTTAGTTAGTTAGTTAGTTAGTTAGTTAGTTAGTTAGTTAGTTAGTTAGTTAGTTAGTTAGTTAGTTAGTTAGAAATAAAGTGTTTTCATAAGCACTGATGGCAAAGAGTTTAAACACACAATTCAAGAGCATTCAGAGGACACACTAGAATTCCCTTGGGAAATTACTGTAGACTGTTATAGTGAGAATGTATACCACATAACTAAATTCTGTCCTCCCAGTGCTCAGTACTTGATCTGTGAGGAAGAAGCTTCTCACTGACTGTCTCATTTTGTGGTGTTATCAAATAGTTTACGGAACTACCGGGAGATGACACTGCTGATGCTAACTTGAAGTTCTGCAATTAAGTGTGTATAAGGTAATGTCTCCTGAGGCATTTCCTGTTTTGAATAAGGCTGTAGTGCATATAAGTTATGTCTTGTCAAGTACATGAATGTGTTGTTCCATTTGCTTTGAAGTTGGCAGGCTTGAAGGAAATTCATGTCTATTTCAAATTTTGTTTTAAGCAGAATAAATTGGTATGGGAACTGTTAAACTGATGAAAGCAGCTCTTGGAGAGCAAACAATGGGAAGAAGGCAACTTTTTGAGTGGTTTCTAAATTCAAAGCATTGTAAATCCTGTTGAAGATTCTGAAGTCTCAGAACATCCATCAATGTGCAAAACAGATAGGAATATGGGATGACTGAAGGAGCTGGTCCTCAAAAATAGAATACTCACTATCCATGAAACTGCTGACATGGTGAAAATTGGGTTGGTTCAGTTCAGAGCATTTTGAAAGACAGTCTGAAAGTGCTGCAGATTGCTGCCAAATTCATGTCTAGCCTGTTGATTGAGGAACAGAAGGAGGATCTTATTCACAAGTGTCAGGACATTCAAGAAAACAAGGAAAGAGACCAAGAATTGCCATGTGACTTTCCTCTTTTCCCAAAATTTAAAGCGGCATTCAAGAGATGATAAGTCACTATCACCATGATTCCAGCAAAATTGCAGGAGGTGTTTGCCGAGTATCACATACGTACTGTATTAAATGCTTCGAACGATGGCATGAATGCTCTGCTCGCTGTATAAAGTCCCAAGAAAGATACATTGAAGGGGACAACATTGATTGATTGATTTACATCCATATAGTTACATGGTAACATTAGACTTGTCCGTTAGTAAGTAAGTGTTGTTATAGAGGAATGAATTGTCTGAAAACTATTTGATTACACCACATATTTACCATACACATTTATGCCTTATCATCATTCCCCCCATTTTGACTCTGATGTTGGAGACAGGACCACTGTCTGAATTGTTGGCGTTCTTTCTCAGCAGTAATGCTGCTCATCAACTAAGAAAGTCACAGTGCATCTGTTTATTGCAGAAGCTTTATACCTTGCTTTAAAATGGCTCAGATTACCAGCTGTATAAATAGTTTTGTTAGAGATGTGCCCTTATGAGTAAGGAGGAACGAAATTACATGAAAATAAGGGAGTTCTGAATGCATGCTACATTTATTACAACTCTGCCTAGAAATAATTGCACAATATTCTGGTCTGCTGTTCATCAGGTAGTGATTACTGTGCTCACAGAAGATGAAGTTGTTGATTTCACGTTATCATTTCTTTGAATTTGAAGTGTTTCTGAATTTGTATTCTTACCATTTTATCTTCCAGATTTGCTTTGATTTCTCTTATAATCTGATAACTTGGAAACTTTGCAGTCAATCAGCATTGTTTTTCACTTGAGAGTAAAAGAATTTTTACAGTTACCTTAGAAGAATGTCCAGATCATTAGGGAGAATTTGTTAGCTCTTTACTGTTGTATTTTAAAACAAAAACAGGAGGAACCACTTAAAATTTCATAAGCAGCTGACTCTAAATAAGCCTGTTTGATGTCTGTATAGAAAGGGATAATGAAAATCGGTCAGATTCATCTCAGTTATACTAGAGAATTCACTATTTCTCTGAATGTAGTGTTAATGCTGTTCTCTTTGAAAATAAAGATGATCTATTTTAATATACAATTTGATGCTTCTTTGGATAGTATATGCAATGAGCATTTTCTTGGGTGATCAGTCATGTAAATTTGGTTATTTTTCAGGTTATTGTACTTTTCTTTTCATTTTAAAACATTAAAGTCATCTGTATGAAATCCTGGAATGTTGAATTATAGCCGTACACAAAGGAGCAATGGATACTTGAGAAATTCTGAATCAAATATCATTTTGTGGGCAGTGAACACTGACAAAAGATTTCATACATTGATCAATTACTGCTACTTTTACAGGATATACTATTCATACCTTTAGGAGAATAAATATACTCTTTTGTTTTTCTCATATAATCAGTGAAATTCTATAAGAAAGTACTAATAAATTATTTAACCTAAATATTACTTGTGAACATTAAAGCTATAATTTTATTTTTTTCTTCAATTTTTAATTCTGAAAATAATAGTGGACATTAATTTAGGTTTTGGCAGTTATGCAGCACTTGTTTTACCTGACAAATACCGTATTTTGTTTCTGGTTGGTTCACCTATCATATTAACCTAGCGCACCACCCTTGCGTGTGGCTGAGTGGTGGCAGGAAATGGCAGATGATATTTGTCAGATAAAATAAGGACCCTTTATGTATTTATAATTTGTCATTAATTTTCACCTTGTAAATTTTTATGACTATAAAAATAATTTGTAGGTAATCAGGTATTACAAACTTCTGGTATTATTCTGTGTTTATTTGTTGTATTTCAGTATAAATATTGTCAGTCTGAAGTACTTAAAATTAATTAAAATGAAATTTCTTAACTGATATCTTGAACATAAATTACAGATAGACTAACAGCATAATAAATGTTGTAATTATCAATCCAGTGGTAAGTACAACTGAATTTTAAAAACATGTTGTATTAGCATTTATAGCTCTAATCCAATTCATGGTTTTATATTACAAATGACAGAAAATGCTAACTGGATGCTCACTCCGCTGTCACTGATTGAAAATAGACTGATGGGTTTTCTTTCTTACTGTACTAATTGTAGTAGTTGTTAATTATGTGTTGTATCTTGCAAAGGGTTTTCATTGGTGGCATTTTCCAGTTTAGTACAAAATCGTTTCATGAAGATCATGCTGCATTTAGGTTGGGTGATCATCAAAACATACAGTCAGTAAGCTGCTTCCAGGACGAAGAGGTTAAGTCTGCCATGTCTAAACAAACCAAAAGACTGCTACGTCTAATTTGGTTGCATAAAGTTCAATTTTGTGCATTTATTCAGCTCTTTTAAGTTTCAGCTACAATCGCATTGATTTGTAATTATGCTGAAACTGTTTTGTGTGTTTCATCCTGGAGACTAAACACTTATTTTAAAAATGTGATGAAATCAAAATAGTGGGAATGTTGTTGCAAATTAAGTTTATGTTAATAAATCAATTAAGAGCAGATTAAATTTGGGGGTCCTTGTTGCTCTTACTGTTCTGTTCTGAATCTCTTATAATTTTCCTTTCCAACCTAAAAACGTAAGTACACAGAACTACATTACCTGGTTGCTTTGCATGGAAGTGAAGCCTGGTCTGGGGCCAAGGAGGGTGAATTGTGATGGAAAATGTTTGAGAACAGGGTGCTAAGAATAATATTTAGAACTGGAAGGACCTGGAAACAAGCCCATAATGATGAATTTCATCATTGACATTTGTGTGGTATATTATTAACCCTTTAAAGCCCGAATTAAATCCCATCTGCTATTTGCTGGCATTATTAGCTCACCATTTTCTCCACGTTAGCAGGATAAGGGTTAAATCATTAACCGTTAGGCTACTAATGTCATATATATATATGGAGCACCTA